>OGUL01002759.1_pt1 | contig 11253 bp, 9 predicted proteins | sample 1553651 | NCBI WGS metagenome assembly OGUL01 (sample SAMEA2580048, study PRJEB22360) | human gut metagenome | biome: human gut; feature: human-associated habitat; material: faeces | place: Denmark | collected 2008/2010
CTCGGAATTATGAAGTATTACATTGAGTCTACTAAGACAACCAGCGGCACTCGAAAGATTCCTATGACAGAGGAAGTCAAGGAATTGTGCCAGAGAATTGTAGCCAATCGTAATAAGCCAAAGCGTGAGTCTATCATTGATGGCTATGGTGGATTTCTTTTCTTTGATAAGGAAGGAAAGCCTATGGTTGCACTTCATTGGGAGAAGTACATTCAGCATGCAAGGGACAAGTATAATCGCCAGCATGCTTTGCAGCTTCCACCGATTACTCCACATATATGTAGACACACCTTTTGCTCGAATATGGCACGTCAAGGAATGAATCCCAAGACGCTTCAGTACATCATGGGACATTCTGATATTGCGGTGACTATGAATGTGTATACTCATCTTGGATTAGATGATGCCAGAGAGGAACTTGTTAGATTAAAAGAGGCCAGAAATGTAATGAAAATGAAAGGTGTAATGTAGGCTAGATTATTTGTAGTAACGTTACAAACAAATTGCTACGCAATTTGCTGCCAGAATTCGGAATCCGTCCTGACGGACTACTTCCTCATTTCTGACAGTCGCAAAATTGAATAACATCTGCTTACATGCAAGCATGACGCAGCTGTTTTCAACTTTGCTTTTTGTAACACAAAAATAACACATTTGCCCATAAAAATATGGGAAAAAGCATCAATTTTTATCAAAAAAGCAAATGTTAGTCTGCCAAATGCACCACCTCGCAAAGCCAGTATTTATAAGGCTTTGAGGGCTTTTAGGAGGATATAGAAAATATGCTAAAAATCTTATTCATCTGCCACGGCAACATCTGTCGTTCCCCTATGGCAGAATTTGTTATGAAAAAATTGGTATCCGACGCGAATCTCGCTGATCACTTCCAGATTGCTTCCGCTGCCACCAGCACGGAAGAGATCTGGAACGGCATCGGGAACCCGGTCTATCCGCCGGCGAAGGCGGAGCTTGCCAGACACGGCATTTCCTGCGAGGGGAAGCGGGCCAGGCAGGTAACGAAGGCGGATTATGCGGAATATGATTATCTGATCGGTATGGACAGCGCGAATATCCGCAACATGCTGCGGATATTCGGCGGAGATCCGGATGGGAAAGTAGCCAGGCTTTTATCCTATGCCGGCTCGGAGCGGGACATTTCGGATCCGTGGTATACGGGAGAGTTTGGGACGACCTACAATGATGTCCTGGAAGGCTGTACCGCATTCCTTCAATATTTACAACAAAATGGAAGAATCGACACATAAGCTGACACTTCCAACATAGTACACATGACAGCATTGTCATGCCTGAAAAATTCACAGAATCACCACATTTTTCTCACAATTCCTTCGCAGATGACCTTTATCATAAGAGGCAGATAAGGGGAAGTAAATGTTCACAAGTTTTTTAAGGAATGAATGGAACAGGAGGAATGAGAATATGAGAAGATGGAATTTACCCCAGGTGAATACAAAAGTAATGTGCGCAGTGTTGACTGCTGCCATGGTGATGACCGGATTTACAGCATGCGGAGGAACGACATCTGCGGGCACGGAGAGTGCAGCAAGTGAATCGGCAGAACAGAAGGAGACGATCGTGCCGGAGAGCACGACGGAACAGAGCACGGTGGAGCAAAGTGCGGCAACAGAATCAGGTGAAGAGAAGGTGGAATTTTATCTCGGTCAGATCACTGCCATTGACGGCAATGTGATCTCCATTGCGCTGGCAGAGAAGCCGGAGGCTCCGGATGGGGAAGCACCGACTGGGGAAGCCCACAGCGGGGAAGCACCTACAGGCGATAAACCCGATGGTCCGGCACCTGACGGCAACGGAGGCGCTCCTAATGGTGAGGCACCCAGTGGGGAAAAGCCTGACGGCCAGGCTCCTGACGGTAATGGAGGTGCTCCTAATGGCGAAAAACCTACAGGTGAAGCTCAGGACGGTCAGAAACCCGAGAAAGATATGTTAGATGAGATGACCTTAACCCTCAGTGGTGACACTATGACTATTACGGTCAATGATGATACGATCATCACGATTGACGGAGCGGATGCCACACTGGATGATCTCCAGGTAGGCGACACCGTATCTTTCTTCCTGGATGGCGAGGTCGTGCCTTCTTTAGGGGTAGGCATGCCGGAGCCGGCACAGCCGGGACAGCCTATGCAGGCTCCGGAGCAAAAGTAAGCTGCCGCATAAGCATGTTTCCCAGAATCCCTGCCATTTCTTCCGGAGACTGGGGAGTGGCTTCCTTCAGCCAGGTCTCTACGACACCGACACAACCGGTAATGATGAAGGAACAGAGATATTCATAGTTAGCATCGGATTGCGCACTTTCCAGAAAGCGGGGAGCGCGCTGATATCAAGCGGAGAGTGCTCTTTTTGATCTGGTCCTTCAGGCGGTTAACGAAGGTGAGATCTCCATGGGGACCGATCATGACTCTGGCGAGATCTCTGTGACGGTCTAAGAAGCGGAAGAACTCTAACAGGAGACCGTCAGAGGACAATGTGGAAGTACCTACCGGTTCCTGTTCCATGATCTCGTTGAACTCCCGGAACATTTCATCTTCCACTTTATGGAGCATATCGTAGATATCATCGTAATGCAGATAGAAGGTTCCGCGGTTGATATCTACCAGTTCTGTGAGTTCTTTGACGGAAATATCCTGAATATCGTGGTTTTCCATCATTTTGACTAATCCCTGCAGCAACAGGGCACGGGTCTTGCGCACGCGGCGATCCATTTTTTCCATACGTCAATCCTCCATTCTTTCCAGAAAAAGATCATAATATCTAATACGTATCTAATGCAAATCTGAATTTTTTCTAAAACAATGAACACAAATCAATACAATGTTCAAAAACAGACATATCAACACAATTTGTGGCTTGCTTTTTCTTCCCTATTATTATATTTTGCTTGTGTTAGAAAATCAACACAAGTTCATTAGATGACAGTAATACAATTTTTTATTTTTGTAGTAAGGCTTTACAGAAGCGGGAAAAACTCTTAAACTAAGAATAGAAAAATCAGATACATAAGGGTACAAAAAGAGACACAGCAGGAGGAAACTATGGCAGCAGACAACACAGAAAAAGACAAAAAAGATAACTCCTTTATGATGAAACTTGCCACACTTATCGTAGATAAACGAAAAGGATTCTATCTGATCTTTATTGTTTTATGCATATTTTGCGTATTATCCATGAATAAGGTCAAAGTAAATAATGACCTGACCACATATCTGCCGGATACGACAGAGACCAGAAAGGGACTGGATCTGATGGATTCGGAGTTTACGACCTACGGTTCCGCCCGGATCCTGATCTGTAATGTGACTTTTGATGAGGCACAGAAGCTGGCGGATCAGGTGGAAAAAATGGATGGTGTCAGTATGCTGGATTTCGATGACACTGAGGACCATTATCATGACATGGAGGCTTTATTGTCTGTCACTTTTGATGAGGAAGCGGATACGGAAGCCACACAGCAGCATCTGACCGAGGTACTGGATGCCCTGTCTGATTATGATGTTTATTATTCTTCGGATATCGGTCAGGAAGAGCGTGATGCGGATGACCTGAATAATGATATGATCGTCATTCTGCTGTTGGCAGCTGTGGTTATCGTAGCCGTGCTGCTATTTACTTCCACAACTTATGCGGAGATCCCGGTATATCTGACCACATTTATCGTGGCAGCTATTTTGAATAAAGGAACGAACTACTGGTTCGGTACTATCAGCTTTGTGACGAACTCTATCGCAGTGGTGCTGCAGTTAGGTCTGGCAGTAGACTATGCCATCATTTTGGCACACCGTTTTATGGAGGAGCATGAGGACAAGGATGCCAGAGAGGCTGTAATCGTGGCTTTGAGTAAGGCAATCCCGGAGATTTCTTCCAGCTCCCTGACCACGATCTCAGGTATGGTAGCCATGATGTTCATGCAGTTCAGAATTGGTTACGATATGGGTATTATCCTGGCGAAATCCATTATTTTCAGTATGGTAGCGGTATTCTTCCTGATGCCGGGACTTTTGCTGACAATTATTTTTAAGTATCTTCCGATGGGTGGTCTTCTGATTGCTTTTGAAGACTACAATGTAATCAAAGGAGTTCTTGGGAGTCCCTGGGTCGGACTGGAGTATTTCAGACGATTTTTATCTTCACCGGATTTCATGAGCTATCTGATGAATACATTAAAATTGAGTATCTACGGATTGCTGTGGGGGTTCCCGGTTCCAATTATTCTTGCATTGCTTCTGAATCGTATTCAAAAGACAGGAATCAAGAAGAAGGTTCAGCTTTTGATCTATATGCCGAACTTTATTTCCGTCATCGTACTTTGTGGTATGGTCCGTATGTTTTTATCGCCTGTAGGACCGCTGAATAAAGTACTCGGAATCAGCACAAACTGGATGACAATGCCTTCTGCATTCCGGACAATCTATATTGCAAGCGGAATCTGGCAGGCGGCAGGATGGGCATCTATTATGTACACAGCAGCATTGTCGAATGCCAGCAAAGAGCTGGAAGAAGCAGCTCTCATGGATGGAGCAAATCTTCTGCAGCAAATCTGGTATGTAGAGTTGCCTGCAATTAAAAATATTATTGTAATTCAGTTTATTTTACAGGCCGGAAATATTATGAGTATAGGTTTTGAAAAAGCTTATGCGTTACAGACAGATATGAACTTGCCGGCATCGGAAATCTTGTCTACATATGTATATCGTATCGGACTTTTAAATGGCGATTATGGATATTCTACAGCAGTGGGTCTTTTCAATTCTGTTGTAAATGTTATTTTGCTGGTTTTTGTAAACTGGGTTGTTCAGAAACTGAATGATGGAGAAGGATTATAGGAAAGAGGGAGAAAAGATGGAGAAAATAAAGAATAAAAAATATTCAAGGACAGACAGCGTAATCCTTGGAATCGGATTTACCATTCTTGGTTTATTCGTCCTTTCTATAGCAATACCGATTGTTTATGTGGTACTCGCATCCTTTATGGATCCGAATGTTTTGAATAACCAGGGATTGAGTTTTAAAATCAAGGACTGGACATTAGATGCCTATCGAAGAGTATTAGAGAATGCAATGATCTGGCGTGGATTTTTAAATTCTTTCCTGTATTCACTTGCATTTACAGTTATTTCCGTTTTTGTGACATTGCTGGCAGCATATCCGTTGTCTAAAAAAGAATTTGTAGGAAGAGAATTATTCAATATTATTTTCCTGATCACAATGTTCTTTGGGGGTGGAATGATTCCTACCTTCATTTTGATCAATCAGCTGCACTTGGTTAATACGGTGTGGGCAATCCTGATTCCGGGGGCATTTAATGTATGGAATATGATTCTCGCAAGAACTTATTATCAATCAATTCCGACAGAATTAAGAGAAGCATCTGCGATCGACGGGGCAAATGAGATCCAGCATTTCTTTAAAATCATGATTCAGGTATGTAAGCCGATCATTGCAGTTCTGGCACTCTGGTCCTTCGTTGGAATGTGGAACAGTTATTTCGATGCAATGATTTATTTGAATGATGCAAATCTGCAGCCATTGCAGTTAGTGCTCCGTTCTATTCTGGTACAGAATACACCACAGCCGGGAATGATCGCCGATATCCAGAGTACGGCAGAAATGGCAAAAATAGCAGAACAGCTTAAATATGCAACCATTGTAGTATCAAGTTTACCACTGTTAGTAATGTACCCATTCTTCCAGAAATATTTTGATAAAGGAATTATGGTCGGATCGGTAAAAGGCTAATAAGAAAGGAACGATACAGATATGAAGAAAAGAAAAGTAAATGCATTGCTTGCAATTGTACTGTCCCTGACGATGATGGTGGGAGTTGCAGGATGTGGAAAAAAGCAGCAGCTTGAGGCTGAAATTGATCCGGGTACACCTGTATCGGAGGTGCAGTTTCCATTAAAGGAAACTGCAGAGCTTTCCTTTATTACAAGTGCACCGGCTACATCAACACAGGATCCGAATGAACGAGTAATTTTTCAGCGAATGGAAGAGCAGACCAATGTTCATATTGACTGGACTTGTTTTGTATCGGATCAGTTCTCTGATAAGAAGAATCTGGCGCTTGCACAATTTGGAAATTTGCCAGATGGATTATTCAATGCCGGAATGAGTGATTATGATCTGTTGCGTTATGCAAAACAGGGGATTATCATTCCGCTGGAAAATCTGATAGATAAATATATGCCGAATTTACAGGCAGTGTTTGAAAAATATCCAGAATACAGGACAATGTGCACCGCACCAGATGGACATATTTATTCCTTCCCATGGATTGAACAGCTTGGTTCTGGGAAAGAAGCCATTCAGGCAATCGGAGATATTCCGTATATTAATAAAAAATGGTTGGATTATCTAGGACTCGAGATTCCGACAACAACAGATGAACTGGAACAGGTATTGATTCAATTCCGTGATCATGCAGATGAGCTTGAAAAAGAATTTTCGATTGAAGGTGCTGTGATTCCAATGTCATTTATCATCAATAATGGTGACCAGGATCCGGCAATTCTGCTCAATGGATTTGGAGAAGGCTATGGAGATACAGGAGATCATTTCGCTGTAACGGACGAAGGAAAAGTTATTTATACAACCGTTCAGGAAGGATACAAAGAAGGAATTGAGTGGTTACATAAACTTGTAACAGAGGATCTGGTCGACCCGGAAGCATTTACACAAGAGTGGTCTACTTATGTCGCCAAAGGAAAGAATCACCGCTATGGTCTCTGCTTTACATGGGATATCGCCAATATTGATAATAATGAAGATTATGTTATGCTGCCGGCTCTGACAGGACCAGATGGTATGCGGAACATTACAAGACAGAATAACAGTGAAACAAGTGGATATGATCGTGGAAGATGTGTTCTTACATCCAGCTGCCGTAACACAGCACTTGCTGCTGCATGGATCGATCAGATGTATGCACCACTTCAGTCACCGCAGAATAACTGGGGAACTTATGGAGAGAAGGATTCCTTTAACATTTTTGAACTGTCTACCAATAAAGATGGTGGAGAAATGCTGAAACACATGGATCTGGGGGATCAGTCTCCGGTAGAAGTACGTGAAGCACAATCTGTAAATGGTCCTCTTGCAGTTCTGAATGAATATTATGACGTCTATGTAACACAGCCAGAGGATGCAAAATGGCGTCTGGACAATATGCATGAAACTTATTTACAGGATATGAACAGTAAATATGTTTATCCAAACGTATTCATGAGCATTGATGACACCAATAAAGTATCTCAGTATGATACAGATATCAAAAAATATGCAGAACAGAAGAAAGCAGACTGGATCCTGAATGGCGGAATTGAAAAAGAGTGGGATTTTTATCTGAAGAAAATGGAACAGTATGGACTTTCTGATTATATTTCAATTAAACAGAAATACTTTGATGAGTATCAGAAGTCGTTGAGTGAAGAAAAATAACGATACAAACAACAGGAGAATTTTCATGAGTGAGATGTTAGAAAAGGCTAGAAAATATGAAGCTGAACAGGGGCTGCAGATAAAAGCAGAGGATCGACCGGCTTTTCATGTGAGTCCATATGTTGGATGGATGAATGATCCAAATGGTTTTTCCTGCTATCAGGGAGAGTATCATTTGTTTTACCAGTATAATCCATATGATACACATTGGAACAGTATGCACTGGGGCCATGTGGTAAGTAAAGATCTGCTTCACTGGGAATATCTTCCGGCAGCTCTGGCACCGGATGAAGATTATGATAAGATAGGATGTTTTTCAGGAAGTGCAATAGAACTGGACGACGGCAGACAGCTGCTGATTTATACTGCTGTAGATCAGGAGACGCTTGAAGATGGAACGGCAAGGGATATTCAGACACAGGCAGTGGCTGTTGGAGATGGAAAAAATTATAAGAAATATGAAAAGAATCCGGTTCTGACAGCTAAAGACTTGCCGGAAGGTGCAAGTAAAGTGGATTTCCGGGATCCAAAGATCTGGAAAGAAAAAGATGGGTACTTCTATTGTGTGATCGGAAGCCGTCCGGCAGATGGAAGTGGACAGATTCTTCTTTATAAAAGTGCAGATGGATTTGAATGGGAATTTGTCAGTGTACTGGCAGAAAATAAAAAACGTTATGGAAAGATGTGGGAGTGTCCGGACTTTTTCGAATTAGATGGAAAACATGTTCTTCTGACAAGTCCACAGGACATGTTGCCGGAAGGACTGGAGTTCCATAATGGAAATGGGACCTTATGTATCATCGGAGAGATGGATCCGGAGACACATACCTTAAAAGAAGAGACAGTACAAAGCGTCGATTATGGAATGGATTATTATGCAATGCAGACTTTGCTTGCACCGGATGGCCGTAGAATTATGATTGCCTGGATGCAGAACTGGGATACGACTGCTCATCGTTGTAATGACTCAAAATGGTTTGCGCAAATGAGTCTGCCGAGAGAAGTGTCTGTCAAAAACGGAAGACTTTATCAGACTCCGATCAAAGAACTCGATGCAATGCGTAAAGACAGAGTTGAGTACAACGATGTAGTAATAGATAATGATGCGATCACATTAGACAAAATCGAAGGACGAACTATAGATATGGAACTTGTGATACGTCCGGAAGATAAAGAAAATGTGTATAAGAAATTTGTATTACGTTTTGCACAAAATGAGAAGTTTTATACAGAATTAAGTTTCCGCCCGGATGAGTCTGTCCTGAAAATTGACAGAAAATTTTCAGGAACCGAACGAGCATTAGTTCATCAGAGAAGGTGTCTGGTAAATGGCGATGCCAATGAATTAAAGCTTCGTGTGATCTTGGATAGATTCAGTGCTGAAATATTTATTAATGACGGTGAGCAGGTTATGTCTGCTGTTATATTTACAGAACAAGAGGCAAAAGGAATTTCATTCTTTGCTGAAGGTGCAGCTAAAATCGATATAGTGAAATACAATCTGGTTTAGGACAAAAATTATATTGAAATTGAAGATGCATGGATAATGATAGGGGATTCCTGAAACGGGAATCCCTTTTGCATATAGGAGCATAGTATCAATGATAGAAGAAATGTCGTTTTTTGCGGCAGAATGGAGAATATGATGAAAAAATATGATGTAGTGGCACTTGGAGAATTGTTAATTGATTTTACAGAAAATGGAAAAAGTAATCAGGGAAACCCACTTTTTGAGGCAAATCCAGGAGGCGCACCCTGCAATGTACTTGCAATGCTGACGAAACTAGGACATAAGACGGCATTCATCGGAAAAGTAGGTGAAGACTTTTTCGGAGAACAGCTGAGAGATGTGATAACAGAAGTAGGGATTGATGCAAAAGGATTATGTACAGACAAGGAAATCCATACAACACTGGCAATGGTGCATACTTATCCGGATGGAGACAGAGATTTCTCATTTTATCGAAATCCGGGAGCAGACATGATGTTGAATAAAACGGAAGTTCAGGCAGAACTTATTAAAGAAACAAAAATCTTCCATTTCGGAACATTGTCTATGACACATGAAGGAGTACGTGAAGCAACAAAAGAAGCAATCCGTATTGCAGAAGAGTCTGGTGCAGTTATTTCTTTTGATCCGAACTTACGTCCACCTCTTTGGAATTCTTTGGATGAGGCAAAGGAACAGGTATTATATGGATTAGCACACTGTCATATTCTGAAAATTTCAGATAATGAGATTCAGTGGCTGACAGGTGAAGAAGATTATACTGCCGGGGTAAACTGGATTAGAGAAAGATATCAGATTCAGTTGATTCTTGTATCTATGGGGAAAGAAGGAAGTCGTGCATACTATAACGGAACGATGGTAGAAGTAAAACCGTTCCTTCAGAAAAATACAATTGAGACAACAGGAGCAGGAGATACATTCTGTGGTTGTGTATTACATTATATTTGTGAACACGGAATGGAAGGTTTAGATGAAAATAAACTAAAGGAAATGTTGACTTTTGCAAATGCAGCAGCATCTGTGATCACAACAAGAAAAGGAGCATTGCGTGTAATGCCGACGAGGGATGAAATTCAGAAAACATGTGAAATGTGAAGATGACATTCTGAAACTTTCTGTTCCGAAGAAAGCACCGAAAGTCGTTGAAGAAAAAGATGGTTATATCGCAATTGAAGGTTAACTTCCATTGCTTATTTTCCCCATATATATAGCCGGGATCCGAAAGGATCCCGGCCTTTTTGTGTGAAGAATTAAGACTGGGCCAGTTCTCTGTCTTTGCCGATAAAGAAAAGGGCAATTGTATCAGGACCGACATGACTTCCGGTGCAGAAGTCATAAGATGTGTTGATAAAATCACGTACGTTGATTTTTTCTTTTATTTTATCCATGATATAAAGAGAATCTTCGTAAGCGTCGGCATGTGCAATACCGATAATCTGTTCTTCAGGTTTTATAATATTATCACAAACCAGATTGATCAGAGTATTCAGGGCTGCTTTACGTCCACGGACATTTTTATAAGTTACAATATAGCCATCTTTGTTTCCTCTGAGAATAGGCTTGATTTTGAGAACATTTCCGATAGTGGCTATACTTCCCTTGATACGTCCGGTGCGGGAAAGGTATTTAAGATCTCCGACAGTAAAGACACCATTCATCTTGCCGACAAGGGGTTCTATAGAATCGGCGACTTTATCGACGGATATGCCTTTGTCACGCATGATACTTGCATAGATGGCAAGAAGTCCCTGAGCAAGAGATGCGTTGAGAGAATCTATCAGTCGTATTTTGCGGCCGGTTGTGTTCTGGCTTAATAATTCTTCAGCCGCTAATCTTGCAGAATTGAAATTTCCACTGATATTTTTGCTTAAGGACAAATACAGGACATCCTGATCAGCATCGAAGGCTTTCTGGAATTTTTCTTCAAAGGTCGCAGTGCTTATCAGACCCGTCTTGATCTCACAGCCTTTGCGCATGGCATCATAATATTCTTTGCCTTTTTCGCGTTCTTCTTCAGGTGAAAGATCAGGGTTGTAGCAGGTAACTTCTTTTCCGGAAATCAGATTCACAAAAGAAATTACATGAATATTATATTTTTTAGCGGTCACAGCCGGAAGATTGGCTGCGGAGTCAACAAAAATCTGAAACATGGTATATTTGATCCTTTCTGTGATATTCTATCTGAAACTGATGCCAATGCCTACAGCACCGGGATCGGTATGGACGCTGACACTGGCAGAAATCGTTTTTTCTTCGGCTTTTTTAAT
>OGUL01002761.1_pt1 | contig 11247 bp, 12 predicted proteins | sample 1553651 | NCBI WGS metagenome assembly OGUL01 (sample SAMEA2580048, study PRJEB22360) | human gut metagenome | biome: human gut; feature: human-associated habitat; material: faeces | place: Denmark | collected 2008/2010
AAGCAGCCAAGGAAGCGGCACAATGGGCTGGCGGAAGCGGACAGCCGTTGGCACGTAATATGGTGTTGATTACAGAGACCAAGAAGCGTTTACGCTGGCTGATTCGAACTTACGCATAAGAAGGAGCACATAGAAACGATGGCAAACATAATTAAGATTGCGGATTTTTCAGATGGGGCACTTGATTTTTATGCACGTGAAAAAGAGGCGCAGTTAAAACACCGCCCGGCACATGGCAGGGGGATGTTTATTGCGGAGAGTCCGATTGTGATTGAGAGAGCACTGGCAGCGGGGTATGAGCCGGTATCATTTCTCATGGAAGAGGCGCACATTGAAAAGCAGGGGCGGAAATTTATCGAAAAATACCCGGAGATTCCAATTTTTACAGCACCGTTTGATGTGTTGACAAAAATTACAGGGTTTAAACTTACGAGAGGGATGCTTTGTGCGATGTACCGCAGGGAACTTCCGTCGATTGAACATGTGTGTAAAAATGCAAGCCGGATAGCGGTTTTAGAAAACGTGGTGAATCCAACCAATGTAGGTGCGATTTTCCGTTCGGCAGCAGCGCTTTCAATGGATGCTGTCCTGCTTACCCCGGATTGCAGCGACCCCTTATACCGCCGTGCGGTGCGGGTAAGTATGGGAACCGTGTTTCAGGTTCCGTGGAGTTTTCTGCCGGATGATGAAACCTATGTGAGCAGGCTGCACAAACTTGGCTATAAAACGGCGGCAATGGCACTGTGTGAGGATACGGTTTCAATTGCGGATGAGAAACTGAAAGAAGAAGAAAAACTTGCCATCATTCTGGGGACAGAAGGCGAGGGATTGATGCCGCAGACGATAGAACAAAGCGATTATACCATCAAGATTCCCATGGCGCACGGTGTTGATTCGCTGAATGTAGCGGCGGCTAGCGCAGTCGCTTTTTGGGAGTTAGGAAATAAGGAGGCAGAACGATGATAAGACATATTTTATTTTGGAATTTCACGGAGAAAGTGAAAGAGGAGCATACACAGGAGGAATCCCTTCGTTTTATGCAGCAGTCAGTGGCTACGATGAATGGAAATATAGAGGGGCTTTTGCATGCAGAGATAAACCGCAATTTTGCCGGTGGCTATGACCTTGTTTTTTATGCAGAATTTGCAGATGAGGAATCGTTAAAGAAGTTTATGAACCACCCACTTCATGTGGCACATAGAGAAAAATGCAAGGAAATTGTGACTGACCGGTTATGTGGTGATATCGTCAGTGAATAGAGAAGACGACACGTAAGAAGGAAAATCAAAAGAACATAACATGCTTTTCCGAACTTGCATAAAAGGTATCGATTCGCTATAATGGGGACAATGACGTTTGAAAGGAGAATTTAGTAACATGAAAAAGAAATTTAGTTTTCTGCTTGTATTGGCAGTTCTTGTAATGGGGCTTAGTGCATGTGGAGGTTCAAAATCTGACACAACGAGCGAGACAAAGGCGACAAAGGCACCAAAAGCTACGGAGACAGCCGAGGCAACAAAAAAGCCGGAATCAAAAACAACGGATACAAAAGGAAAGCATCACGCAAAAATTAAAGTGAAAGATTATGGCACGATTGAGGTGGAGTTAGACGGTGATACGGCACCGATTACGGTTGCAAACTTTATCAAATTGGTGAATGAAAAGTTTTATGATGGTTTGACATTTCACCGCATTATGTCCGGTTTTATGATTCAGGGCGGTGATCCGTTAGGAAACGGAACCGGTGGTTCAGATGAGACGATTAAAGGTGAATTTTCTTCCAATGGAGTAGAGAATAACATATCTCATAAAAGAGGTGTGATTTCCATGGCGCGTTCGTCAGACCCGGACAGCGCAAGTTCCCAGTTCTTCATTATGCATCAGGATTCAACCTATTTGGATGGTGAGTATGCTGCTTTTGGAAAAGTGACAAAGGGAATGAAAGTTGTCGATAAGATTTGTGAAGATGCCACTCCGACTGACGGTAACGGAACGATTGAAAAAGCAGCCCAGCCGGTCATTGAAAGTATTCGTATGGTGGATTAAATAAAATCGTGTCTATTGAATAACGATGGAAGCACAGGTTAAGTCTTCCGAAAGATTGTAAACAATGCCGCTCTTTAGTCCTACGACGGTGGGACGAAGGACGGCATTTGGTTTATTTTCGACAACGCGGGCTTGTTCGCCATTGCTCAGTGAAACCGTTGTATCAACCGGATAGAGAATGACGCTCTCCATGAAACTGCGCATGGCAGTGATATCTAACTCGGCGGTCATTGACATAATCATTTCCACGGCGGTGCGCTGGGAAAATGATTTTTTGTAAGGACGCTCGGTTACTAGAGCGTCGTAAACGTCCGCAATGGACAGAATTTTTGCATAAGGTACAATTTTATCGGAAGCGTATCCAAATGGATATCCGGTTCCGTTCATTTTTTCATGATGCTGCAGCACGGCAAGCGAAATGGCACCGTGAAATTCTTTTTTCTCTTTTAATATGTTATAGCCAAGCTCGGAGTGCTGTTTCATAATAGCAAATTCTTCATCGGTTAAGCGAGCCGGCTTGTTTAAAATTTCGGATGGGATTTTTGATTTTCCCATATCGTGTAAAAGTCCGGCGATACCGATATTATAAACATCTTTGCTTGACATGCCTAAGTTTCTGGCAATAATCATGGAGATGGTAGCGACATCCACACTGTGCTTAAACGTATATTCATCGCTTGTTTTGAGTGCACTGATATCAACCGCCAAAGCGTCGTTGTGGTCAATGGCGTGAATTAAGTCATTTGTAATTTTTGCGGAAGTGTTTGTGAATTCCGGTGAGTCTGAATTGTTATATAAATACTGGATTCCCTCGGACACGCGTTTTTTAACACTCTCTGATAAATAAACTTTTCTTGGATCTTCTGTGCGGTATTTTTCGATTTTATTGCGTACAAAAGGGGTGAGTGTTTCTTCCTCCGGTTTTTCCTCCGGGTCTTCCTCACCTGTCTTTATGTATACTCCGTGTATGCCTCGTTTTTTCAGGCCTTCAATCAAATAAGCATCCAAAGCAGAGCCACGGGCAATGAGTGTACGGTCCAGTCTGTCTTTGATAACCTGGTCAATCTGCATGCCCTCTTCTAGTTTGGAAGTTGGTACATAAAATCGCTTAATCAATGAAATCCAATCTCCTTTAATGTTTCTGTTAGTAGTATAACATAAATGGGGGCTTGTTCCAACTGTTTGCCCGGAGAAAGTTGAAAAAAACAGATAATGAAAATAATTCACTTCAAAAGTGAACAAAATTAAACATTTTCGCTTTACATTTGTTTTTCCTACGATATAATAGGATATGCTGGGTCAAAACGTTATTGAGAAAATTTTGCACCCAATGGATGAAGGATAGAAGGAGATTTGAGAACGATGAAGAACGGTATCGAAATCAGATGGCACGGCCGCGGCGGCCAAGGTGCCAAGACGGCAGCACTTTTGCTTGCGGATGTAGCGTTCAAAACGGGTCAGAACGTGCAGGGATTTCCGGAATATGGTCCGGAGCGTATGGGAGCACCGATTACGGCGTACAACCGCATCAGTTCCGATGTGATTCGCGTACATTCAAACATTTACCACCCGGATTATGTGGTAGTTGTAGATGAGACGCTTTTGGATTCGGTTGATGTGACAGCCGGTTTGAAGGAAACCGGTGCAATTATTATTAATACACCGAAAAAGAGAGAGGACATGATTCCGAAACTCAATGGCTACAAAGGTCGTGTTTATGCGATTGATGCCAGACATATTTCCGTGGAGACATTAGGAAAGAATTTTCCGAATTCACCGATGTTAGCAGCTACGGTAGCGGTCAGTGAAGTAATGGAAAAAGAGACTTTTATTCATGAAATGAGAGCTTCTTATGAGCATAAATTTGCAAAGAAACCGGAAGTAATTGACGGTAATATGGAAGCGTTGGAGCGTGCCTTTGACGTTGTTTCCATCGATATTCAGAAAGATAAGGAGGCAATGGCGTGAGAACAGATGTTACAAAAATCAACGAAAAAACACCACATCAGGATTTGACAGAAGGCTTGATGGTTTTTGCGGGTGGCACTTCAAAACTTTTTAATACCGGTGAGTGGCGCACGAATACCCCGATTTATGTTGCAGATAAATGTAAACAATGCCTGCTCTGCACCCCGGTTTGCCCGGACTGCAGTATTCCGGTTAAAGATGGAAAGCGTGGCGAATTTGACTATGACCATTGTAAGGGCTGCGGTATTTGTGCTAAAGTATGCCCATTTGGCGCAATTGAGATGAAGGAGGGAAATATCTAATGGCAATTAAAGAACGTATGTCAGGAAATGAAGCGGTATCGTATGCAATCCGCCAGATTAATCCGGATGTCATGCCGGCATTTCCAATTACTCCTTCGACGGAGATTCCACAGATGGTTTCTACCTATATTGCAAATGGTGAGATGGATACCGAGTTTATCCCGGTGGAGAGTGAACATTCTTCCATGAGTGCAACGATTGGTGCCGAGGCAGCAGGTGCGAGAAGTTTGACGGCTACTTCTTCTGCAGGACTCGCACTTATGTGGGAAGAACTTCTTCTTGCCGCATCGAATCGTCTGCCACTTGTTATGGCGTTGGTAAACCGTACATTATCCGGTCCGATTAACATTAACTGCGACCACTCCGATGGTATGGGCGCAAGAGATACCGGCTGGATTCAGATTTACGCAGAAAATAATCAGGAAGCGTATGACAACTTTATTCAGGCATATCCGATTGCGGAAGACACGAGAGTGCATCTTCCGGTTATGATTTGCCAGGATGGATTTATTACAAGCCACGCTGTGGAAAATATTACGCTTTTGGAAGATGAAGCGGTCAAAGATTTTGTTGGTGAGTATCATCCGGAAGAATTTTTGTTAAATCCCGGCAAACCAATTGCGGTAGGACCGTATTCTGTTTCCAATTATGCAATGGAGGCAAAGAAAAATCAGGAAGTGGCTCTTGAAAATTCAAAAGAAGTTATTAAGGAAGTTGCAAAAAAATACAAAGAGCTGACCGGACGTGGTTTTGAGCTTTTCGAGGAATATAAAACGGAAGATGCCGATTACATTATGTTGATTATGGGTTCGGCAGCAGGAACTGCGAAAGAGGCTGTGGATGAACTTCGGGCAGAAGGCAAAAAAGTCGGTGTACTCAAACTTCGTGTATTCCGTCCATTCCCTTCAGAGGAAATTGCAAAAGCTTTAGCAAATTGCAAAGCAGTTGCCGTTATGGACCGTTGTGAGAGCTACAATGGCAATGGCGGACCGCTTGGCAGTGAGGTGCCGGCAGCCTTGTTCAAAAATAAAGTTATGATTGAAGCAGTAAATTACATATACGGTCTGGCCGGACGTGATTTTACCATCAAAGATGTAAAAGATGTATTCGCGGAATTAGAGGATATGATTGAAAATGGCAAGACAGTAGAACAGTACCAGTATATCAGACTGAGAGGATAAACGGAGGATAGTATGAGTGATTATCGTTTAAAAACTATGATGGAAAAACCAGAGAGATTGGCTCCGGGACATCGTATGTGTGCCGGCTGTGGTGCAACAATCGCTGTACGTGCCGTACTTCGTGCTCTGCATGAGGGAGACCACGCAGTCATTGGTAATGCGACCGGATGTCTGGAAGTTTCTTCTTTTATGTATCCATACACCGCATGGGAGGACAGTTACATACATAATGCATTTGAAAATGCAGGTGCCACATTGAGTGGTGTTGAGACTGCTTACCGTGCCTTGAAAAAACGCGGCAGACTGCCGGAAGACGAAACATTTAAATTTATTACATTTGGTGGAGACGGCGGAACTTACGACATCGGTTTCCAGTCATTGTCCGGTGCCATGGAGCGTGGACATGACATGGTTTATGTCTGCTATGACAATGGTGCCTATATGAACACCGGTATCCAGCGTTCTTCGGCAACACCTATGTATGCAGATACAACGACAACGCCGGTTGGCAAGCAGTCCGTAGGTAAAATGCAGAACCGCAAAGACTTGGCAAGCATCATTGCAGACCATGACGTTGCTTATGTTGCACAGACAACAATGACAACGGATTTTAAAGATTTGCATCGTAAATCCGAAAAAGCCATCTACACAGAAGGCGCAAGTTTTCTGAATGTAATGACACCATGCCCACGTGGCTGGCGTTACGACACAGCAGATATCATGAACATCTGTAAACTTGCCGTAGAAACCTGCTACTGGCCACTCTTTGAGGTAGACCATGGAAAATGGATTCTTTCCTATGAGCCAAAGAAGAAACTTCCAATCGAAGACTTCCTTCGTGTTCAGGGACGTTTCAAACACCTCTTCAAAAAAGGCAACGAACACCTAATCGAACAATTCCAGGCAGAAGTAGACCGCCGCTGGGAAGACCTACAGTATAAATGTGCACGTTAGGCTTAAGCCGTGCAAAATTGAAAACCAGTGCTCCCACCCATTTGTGCTCGCACAAAAATGGGTGGGAGCACTGGTTTTTGATTTTATAGGGCGCAGCCCGTGATAAGGGATATCGCTTTGCGATATCCCCTATGCGGCTTAAGGCACCAACAGGTGGGCGCAGCCCGTGAGCGCCTATCACGAAGAGATAGGCGCTGCACGGCTTAGGAAGGTTTCCGGTGGTCATTACAAGGCATGCTCGCCGGAAGAAGTGCTGGCAACTTGCTTAAAACAACGCTAACTTGCTCCAAAGCCCAAAAACGTTGCATATTCAGCCCCATTTTGTCGGATTTATCTCAATTTTTCCGAGAAAAACAACGCTTTTTTCTAGATTTTTAAGAAAGAGTTGCATGAAATAGAAAAATAGTTGTAAGCAAAGCAACCATAAGGCAGAAAGTTTGGGAAAAGCGTTGCTTTGGGGGGAGAATTGTCTTGCAGGAATGTTTGACATAAATATAATTTGATGCTAATATAGTGATAGAAAATGTGCTACCGCATATAGACGGTTAGCCTGATTTTTTGGTTACAAGAGTAACTGCCAAAGTTTGCAGACCAGGCGGTTACTCTTGTGTTTTATTATTGCTCTTGGAACCAACGGTATAACCAAGAGCAAAGCAAGTAATACATAAGCTGATTATGGCTATAAAGAGTTCCGTTGTAAGCATAAGCACAATCCTCCTCATGAGATTTCCGCAAAGGATTTCTATGTAAACGCAAGCTAATACTCTTGCGACGAAGGCGAACCGCCTACCGAATAGGGTAGCACTGACAATATCTTACCAAACATGTGAATAAAAATCAATCCTTTTTGTGATTCTATTTATAATATGAGATAACTGTAGCTTGCGACGAAAATGAAGTAATAATTGACGTTACTGTTAAAAATCGTTAATATGGTAGTATAAAAATCGAGTAAAGCGAAAGAACACGTGAGGAGGAAAATATGTTACCAGCAGTAGTAAAAAATAAAATTGAGCAAATATGGCTTGATGTCATTGCGGGAGGAGTATCACAGCCGACCGAAGTCATTGAGCAGCTAACATATCTTATGTTTGCAAAACAACTTGATGAGCGCGAGGCAGATATTGAAACTGCTGAACTGCTTTCAGGAGAACCACAGAAACATATTTTTGGAGATTCTAAAGAAGAACAGGCTTTGCGATGGAGAAATTTTAAAGGAATGGAAGCCAGAGAACTCCACAAGCATTTTGTTGAACATGTCTTTATTTTTTTAATCAATTTGAATCAGGATGAAAATTCTGCATTTTCAAGATATTTGAAACATGCAACATTTAAAATCAATGAACCACTGGCATTACAAAAAGTTATTATTGGACTGGACGACCTTTTTGAAAATGACATTAAAGGTTTAGATATGCAGGGAGATTTATACGAGCATATGCTTGGTAAATTAAATTCTGCTGGGCGGCTTGGTGCATTTCGAACACCAAAACATATTCGTGACATGATGGTAAATCTTATGCAGCCAACACCGGATATGAAAATTTGTGATCCGGCGTGTGGTACGGCAGGTTTTTTGATTTCTTCGGCAGAATACATACGAACTCACTATGGAAATAAAATGACCGAGGAGCAATGGAAAAAATACGCAACGGAAACATTTACGGGATTTGATACGGATGAGACTATGTGCCGTTTGTCCTGCATGAATCTGATGCTCCATTCGGTTACGAATCCACAGTTGAATAAGCAGGATAGCGTGTCAAAAGATTACATGGTGAAAGATACCTACGATTTAATCCTTGCAAACCCACCTTTTAAGGGAACGTTAAACAAGGAAAATATTAGTGAATCACTGTCTGCAATTACCAGTACAACGAAGACCGAATTGTTGTTTGTTGCACTGTTTATTCGTCTGCTTCGGGTAGGTGGCAGATGTGCCTGCATTGTGCCAGATGGTGTTTTGTTTGGTTCCTCAAAGGCTCATAAAAATCTGCGTAAAGAATTGGTGGAAAATCAATACTTGGAAGGCGTTATTTCTATGCCATCCGGTGTATTTAAGCCATATGCAGGTGTGTCTACCGCTATTTTGATTTTTACGAAAACAAATGCCGGGGGTACCGAAAAAGTTTGGTTTTACGATATGAAAGCAGATGGTCATTCACTGGATGATAAGCGTCAGCCAATTGAGGAAAATGATATTCCGGATATTATTGAGCGGTTCCATCATAAAGAAAATGAGGAAGCTCGCGAAAGAACGGAGCAGAGTTTCTTGGTGGACAAGCAGGAAATTGCCGACAATGATTATGATTTATCGATTAATAAATATAAGAAAATTGAGTATATCCCAGTGGAATATCCGCCTACAGAGGAGATTCTTGCTGAGATTGAACAGTTGAATGAGCAGATTGCAAAGGAAACGAAAGAATTGCGTGAAATGCTCGCAAAATAAGAAAGAAAGGACCTCACAAATTGAGGTTTGCAGGGACAAGAGATGAAAGCAAAAATAGGTGAGCTTACATCAATTAGAACAGGGAAATTGGATGCGAATGCTGCATGTCCAGATGGAAGATACCCTTTTTTTACATGTTCGAAAAAGCCATTACAAATTTCAACATACTCATATGATTGTGAATGTGTTCTTGTGGCGGGAAATGGAGATTTAAATGTAAAATATTACAAGGGTAAGTTTGATGCTTACCAAAGAACATATATTATCGAGGATAATAGTGGTGGTAAGTTGTATATGCCATTTCTTTATTTTTTTATGGAAGGATATATAGATGTACTGCGAAAACAAGCTATAGGTGGAGTTATTAAGTATATTAAACTTGGAAACTTAACAGAGGCAATAATAGAATTACCTAGTTATGAAGAACAAAAGGAAGTAGTAGAAATTTTAGATAAATTAAAAGGAATAATAGATAACGAAACACAACGAATAAGGAAATACGATGATCTTATCAAAGCCCGATTTGTCGAATTGTTTGGGAATCCAGTAATTAATTCTAAAAATCTTCGAACAATGGCTTTAAAAGATGTATTGAGATTAAAGGCTGGAGATTTTACTGCTGCGTCAGATATTTCGGACAAACTTACTGAAACGAATAAATATCCATGTTTTGGAGGGAATGGAATACGAGGATATGTAACGGAGTATAATCAAGAGGGAGAATATTCACTTATTGGTAGGCAGGGGGCATTAAGTGGAAATGTGCAGTTTGCTAAAGGAAAATTCAGAAATACAGAGCATGCATTATTGGTTGTTCCTATGGTGGAGATGAATGATATTTGGTTAAATCAACTTTTGATTAATTTGGATTTGAAAAGATATCAGACAGGGGCTGCACAACCGGGATTGTCGGTAAAAAATTTGCAAGAAATATCAATAATTATGGTACCTATAACTGAGCAAAACCAGTTTGCAGCCTTCGTCGTAGAAGTCCACAAATCAAAATTGATGTTTCAAAAGTTACATCAACAATTAAACATTTTACAGCAAAAAGCAGGAGATATTTAAGTACAAATCAAAATTTGTAGTCATATAATTTGATAGATGCAATACAAATTGTTTTTTTTGTGCGAAAGTAAGCGGTTCTATATTCTCAAATACAATGAAAAACTGAGTTTGGAAGGATTGGGTTGTGACAAATGAATATAGATGTTTGACATAAACATAGTTTGATGTTAATATAGTGATAGAAAAAGTGCTACCGATAGACGGTTAGCCTGATATTATTTTGGCAAAAATAACTGCAAGTTCGTCAGACTGGGCGGTTATTTTTGTGTTTTATCATTGCTCTTAGAACCAACGGTATAACCAAGAGCAAAGCTCATACTGGATATAACCCCTTATAGTTCAGTTTATCAATGCACTTTTTATCAAAAATGAGATGCCGGGAATTCATGTGCCGGATGAAGTGGTCGCAAAATATAAAGAAGGTGCCTCAAGAGAAGAATTTGAGGAAGCGGCAATTGAGATTTCAAAACAGATTATTGAGATGGGGAAAGGTATCGGGGCAGGATTTTATTTTATGACACCATTTAACAGAGTTTCTCTGGTTAAGTCAATATTAGAATATGTATAATCGGTGCTTTTGAGATAACAAAAAGAAAAATCAATCAGCATCATAAAAAAATTTGAAAAAATGGATCAAGACAAAACCAGTTGAGAAAAATTTGAAATAAAGAATAAGTTAAATAAGCATAAAGAAAATATAAATATAAGTAAAGGGAAAACAAAAAATGAAGACAGAAGAACTTTATACCATGATACAACAAAAACCGGTTATTTTAGATGGAGCGACCGGTTCAAATCTCCAGAAAGTTGGAATGAAACCGGGAGTATGCCCGGAAGAATGGATCCTTGAAAATGAAGATAAGTTAATTGATTTGCAAAAGTCTTTTGTGGAGGCAGGAACCAATATTTTATACGCGCCTACCTTTTCTGGAAACCGTGTTAAGCTAGAAGAATATGGACTGGCAGACCGCGCAGAGGAAATTAATAAACGCTTAGTTGGCCTTAGTAAAAGAGCAGCAGGAGATAAGGCTCTTGTGGCCGGAGACATGACAATGACTGGTGTGGCTTTAGAGCCGGTAGGTCCGATGAAGCTTGAGGCTTTAATTAATATTTATAAAGAACAGGCAAGATATCTGGTAGAGGCTGGAGTAGATCTTTTTGTTGTAGAAACGATGATGAGTCTTGCGGAAACAAGGGCTGCAGTAATTGCGATTAAAGAAGTTTGCGACTTGCCGGTAATTGCATCTCTTACATTTCAGGAGGACGGAAGGACATT
>OGUL01002770.1_pt1 | contig 11217 bp, 10 predicted proteins | sample 1553651 | NCBI WGS metagenome assembly OGUL01 (sample SAMEA2580048, study PRJEB22360) | human gut metagenome | biome: human gut; feature: human-associated habitat; material: faeces | place: Denmark | collected 2008/2010
ATTACCTCCAAAATTACTAGTTTTACCTCCTCACAATTTTCATAATAACATGTTTTTTCATTTTTTTAATTTTTAGTAATATAACTAAATATTTATGTTTTATTTTTTCTCACTAATATAATCTGCAATTTTCCCAAATTGTTCTAATGTTAAACTCTCTCCTCTTACATTTTCATCAATTTCAAGCTCTTTCCACATATTTTTTACATCTTCTTTACTATGCATTATGTTGTTATTTGTTAGCACATTTGATAGTGTTTTTCTGCGTTGCATAAAGCTTTTTGATATTATATTGAATAGTAATTTTTCATCTTTTACTTGAATTTTTTTACCTTTTCTAACTTTTAATTTAATTACTTCAGATTCGACTTTTGGACTAGGTACAAATGATTCTTTTGGAACTTTTATAATACTTGTTGCGTCTGAATAATATTCAACAGCATATGTTATTGCTCCTGCAAGCCTTGTTCCCGTTTTTGCAGTTAGCCTTTCTGCCACTTCTTTCTGCACCATTACTATTATTTCATCTATATCTAGTCTATTTTCTAATAGTTTCATTATAATTGGAGTACTAATATAATATGGTAAATTTGCAACAACTGCAATTTCTTTTACATCTTTGAATTCCTCTTCAATCATAGAAGCCACATCAGCTTTTAAAATATCTTGATGAATTATTTCATTCAAATTTATTTTTAATATGTCTTCATTTATTATTTCTAATTTACTTTCAGCTTGGTCGTTTATATTTAGAATAAATCTATCTTGCAATATATTTACCATTCTTTTATCAAGCTCTACTGCAATAACATTATTTGCTTCTTGCAATAGTCTATTAGTTAAAACACCAAGCCCTGGCCCAATTTCTATTATTAAATCTTGCTTATCTATGTTAGAGCTACGTATTATTTCATCTATAACATTATCATCTACCAAAAAGTTTTGTCCCAAACTTTTATTAGCCTGTATTTTATATTTATGTAATATTAGTTGTGTTTCTTCATATACATTCATTTTTCGTATTCCTCTCTTCTTTTTGCAGTTTTAGCTAAAAAATAAGTGTTGCACCTACTATCCCCGCATCATTACCTGCTTGAGCAGTTAATATTTTAGGTGGATTTTCTTTATTAAATAAATATTCTCCACTATAAATTTTTTCTTTTAATCGCCCGAATATTAATTTTTCATAATGCGACATACTTCCACCTATGCTTATCGCTTCTGGTTCTAATATGTTTATTATGTTTGCTATTCCTAATGCTAAATTATCAACATATTCTTCTAATAGATTTTTCACATCATCATTATTCATATTTTCTTCTACTGCTTTTGTTAAGTCTGCAGCACCAACATATTCTGTAATTCCTAGTATTTTTTGCATCTGCTCTTTGAATTTTTTCTTTGAGCAATACACTTCAAAACAACCTTTATTACCACAGTTGCACTGTTCTCCATTTTTATTTATTACCATATGTCCAAATTCGAATCCAGCATTGCGCATAGGTCTTATAAATTTACCTCCAAAGAAAGCAGCTCCGCCAATTCCTGTACCGATGCACAAAAATACACAATCATTATAATCTTTTAGTGACCCTTTGTATTTTTCTGCTAATGCCGCACATTTTCCATCATTTTGTATATTTATTTTTAGTTCTTTACTTCCAAATGCTTCTCTTAATTTTTGAGTAATATTAAACTCTTTTATTCCTAAATTCACAACATTTTTAATATAGCCATCTTTGGGATTTCCAGGTGTTGCAATTCCAATACTCTCAATCTGACATAAGTTATATCTTGTACTCTGTAATATTTCATTAATTCCGTGAACAATTGAACTTACTATATAATCTTCTAAACTTACATTTCTTCTATCATTCATGTAATAAGTTCTTTTTTCTATTATTTCGCTATTTTCATCTACCAAGCCAATTGCAACATGGCTTCCACCTAAATCTATCCCAAATTTCATAAATAGTCTCCTTTGAATTTCACAATACAATATTAACATATAATTTTAAAAAATGCAAAAAAAATTCGCCCAAAATGGGGCGTCCCCATTGGGCGAAGGTTTTATACTCCTGCTGCTGAAAACATGAATGTTCCCATGTATACTTGAATACAAGGTACAAGTACAACTACAACAACAAATATTAATAGAACACCAACTATCGAATATACTAATTGTGGCAATATAGCCATAATTTTATCCATTGTATTTTTTATATCAACATCCATATATTCTAATAATTTTTCCATCATTGCAGATAAGTCTGTTTGCATACCTACCTTTAACATCTCGGTTATCATTGTTGAACCAAGGCCTGCTTTTTCGAATGGTTCTATCCATGATGTTCCGACTAAAATATTGTTTATAGATGTTTCTACCATTGCTCTCATAACAAAGTTATTTACTACGTTTTTGCTGACATCTAATGCATCTTGAATTCTCATTCCATTTTCTAGGTTTAGTAACATTGCTCTCATAAGTCTCGAGTAATCCATAGTATAGTTTAACTTTCCAAATATAGGCATTGTATATTTAAAATAGTCAAAGTTATATCTTCCTTTTGGAGTATTTATATATGCAATTATTACTGCTGCTATTGCTCCAATTATTCCAACTGGTACATACCAGTGTGCAGCAATCCATTCTATTACATGTGAGAACGCTATTGTTATTCCAGGTAGTGTATCTTTTGTACCAACTTCATCATACACATTTTGTATTGTAGGTATTGTGTATAAGCTTCCTACAAATAATAATGCTATTAATGCTACCAATTGTATTACATTTGGAATTATTATTTTCTTTAATTTTTTAGACGTATCTGTGCTAGTATCTAAGTATTTTACCGCCTGTTGAAGTGATTGAGTTAAGGAACCTGAAAGTTCTCCAACTTTTATCATATTTATATATATATATGGAAATATATTTTCATAATATTCCATTGTTGTATACATATATTCTCCTGCTTCAAGACCAGCTAATATATCTTCCAAAACACCTCTAAATGTAAGGTTTTCTGTACTCTCTATTATTGTGCTTAATGCATGAATATTGTTAAAATCTGCTTTTTTTAGTAAATAAAAATTTTGCGTAAATACCATTATATCTCTTGTGGTTACTTTTTCTTGCTTGGAAATAGCAAGGTTTACTTTTTCCACAAATGATTGCTTTTTTCTACCTCTTCCTTGTATTACACTTGAAGAGTTTGCAGTTTTCATTATTTCATCTATATCAGTTACATTTTTCTTTTTTGTGTTTACTTTTTTTCTTCCATAACCTACTTGAACTACATCTATTGGTGTCAAGTTGCCTTCTTTTAGTCTTTTTACTAGTGATTGCTTATTTCCACTTTCAACCCTGTTTTTTACTATTACTCCTTCTCTAGTAATGGCTCTATATACATATTCTGGCATTTTTTATCACGAACCTCCTTTTTTGTCCAAATTCAGTTTTAATTTTCTAATATAATTTTTGAGGATCATCTAAAAGTCAACATTTATACTTTTTAATCCAAACTAATATCCAATATGGTTTCCGTTGTTTCCTCTTTTTATTTTTAATTGCATTATTGTTCTATTTAGAATCTCTATGTTCTTCTCTTCTATTTGAGCCTTTGCTTGGTCTAATGTTATTCTATCATCAACAAATAGTTCTGCAATTGAGTTTATTAGTCCTATGCTTCCATTAGCAGAGTTACTTTGTATTGCGTCTTCTATTTCCGAAACACTAAGCTTTTCTTTTCTTATTATACCAGAAATAATATTATCTACAACCATAACTTCTGGAACTAATACCAATTTTCCATCTTTTCCACGAATTAATCTTTGTGATGTAACTAATTTTAATAGTGAAGCTATCATATATTTTATACTTTGTTGGTCTGATATATCGTAGAAGTTTATCATTCTATCGATTGTTTCTGCACAAGATTTTGTGTGTAATGTTCCAATTACTAAGTGGCCTGCTTCTGCTGTTTCTATTGCAGCATCCATTGTTTCTCTATCACGAATTTCTCCGATTACTAGAATATCGCAGTCCTCTCTTAAACAGTTTTTAACACCATCTTTATATGTTAAAACATCTTGTCCATATCCTACTTCTTTTTGTACTATTACAGATTGTTTACATTTATGCTTAAATTCTACTGGGCTTTCAAGTGTTAGTATTTTCTTATTTTGTGTTTCATTTATTTCATTTATCAGTGCATTTAAAGTTGTTGTTTTACCAGAGTTTGTCTTACCAGTTACAAGAACTAAACCTTGTGGTTGGTACATCATTCTTCTTACTATATTTGGAACACCTAGTTCATCAAATGTTGGTAATTCATTTTTTATAAGTCTTAATGTAAATACTGGAACATCTCCAGATAAAGATATGTTCACTCTGAAGCGAAGTCCGTTAAACTCAAATGATGAATCTAGTTTTTTTGTTTGTGTAAAAACTGCATCTTTATCTATGTTACCTCTTATGAAATAATCATAAATATCTGCCATATCTTCTGGCGTAAGATTATCACATCCTTCGTATGGAGTTAAATGTCTTGCAATTCTTAGCATTGGTCTAATTCCACTTATTAAATGCACATCTGATGCATCTTTTTCTATTGCTGTTTTTAAAATATCATCTACATCTACCATGTTACTCTCCTTTTGGTATATTACCTTTATTTTAATATATAACTAATTTAGAGTTTAATTCTTTTAGTGTTGTATATCCATTTAAAATCTTATTGAATCCATCTATTACTAAAGGCTTATACCCTTCTTCCATAGCTTTTTTTCTAATTTCCAAGCTTGACTCACCTTTTATTACTAGTTCTTTTATAGCTTCAGACATATCTAATATTTCGAATATACCAATTCTTCCATAGAAGCCACTATCGTTACAATATTGACACCCAACAGTATCATATGTGTATTTTCCTGTGAAATCATATTCGACTCCGTATTTTTTTGCTATTCCATTAATTATATTCTTTTCTTCTTCTGTATACTCTCTTTTTACTGCACATTTAGGGCATACCTTTCTTACCAATCTTTGAGAAAGTGAAGTTGCAAGTGTACTTGCTATATCGTAGTCAGAAACTCCTATTTTTCTTAATCTAGTAATAACCTCTATACTGTCTATTGTGTGTATTGTTGATAAAACGTAGTGTCCTGTTTGACCTGCTTGCATAGCAATTTCTGCTGTTTCTCTATCACGAATTTCTCCAACAAGAATTATGTCTGGATCTTGTCTTAAGACAGTTCTTAAAGAATCTGAAAATGATGTTTTTGCATCAATTTCGATTTGGTTTAGCCCTGGAATTCTTATTTCTACTGGGTCTTCAATTGTTGTAACATTTATTTCTGGTTTATTTAAGAAATCTATAATACTGTACAATGTTGTTGTTTTACCTTCTCCAGTTGGAGCAGCAATTAAAACTATGCTGTTTCTCTTATTAAAACATTTTTTTACAAGCTCTGGATCATTTGGAAATCCTAATTCAAATATTTGTTGTACGTCTGCATTTTTCTTTAAAAGTCTTAAAACAAATTTTTCACCATAAACATTTTTCTGTGAAGATACACGAATATTATAATCACTATATAGCAAAATTCTACCATCTTGAGACTCCTGTTTTTCTTGATGCATGTTAGAAATTGCCTTTAATCTTCCTATTAATTGTGCTTGCTTATCTTTTTCTATTGTTGCAGCAGTTACAAGCTCTCCATCTATTCTGTATCTTACTCTTATAGAATTTTCTTCTGGCTCTATATGAATATCACTCGCTCTTTTTTCCATACCATTTTTTATTATAGAATTTACAAGCTCTGATATATCTGCATTAACATCTATTTTTTCTGTTGCAGCAATTTCCATAGAAGTTAAAATTTCATCAATAATGCTATCAAAAGTAATATATCTCTCCATTATTAAGCCTTTGTTTAAAAACAAAAGCCTCATATTTTCTAGCATTCTCTGGTTAGCCGTGTTCGAAAAACATACTTTTATTTTTCCACTACCCACCTCAAAAGGTATTGCTTTATTTCTTCTTGCAATGTCAATAGGTAAATACTCTGGTATATTTATTCTTATATCTGAAGCACTAAGCAACATAGGTTTTTCACCTAATATATCTGCTATTGCAGCAATTAGTTTTGATGGATTACCTATATGTAATTCATATAATATATCTCCAATTTTTTTTGAAGGGTGCTCCTTTTGGTACTCTAATGCCTTATTTATATCTCCTTCACCAACAATTCCTCTTTTTACAAGCTCAATTCCAATTGGCTGTGTTCTTCTGTTATCCATACTTATAATATCCTTTCCAAGGTTAAATTTTAATTATTAAATATTTTTAACCTTCAACTCTTTTTATAAATAATTTACCAATATCTTAGAACATAATCTATCTTTTGATTTATTAAATTTTGCGTTGAATCACCAACAATAATTTTCACCGAAAGTATATTTTTTTGAAAATTATCTACTGTTTTTGTTGAGTTAGTTACAGAAAAATATTGAACATTCGAAGCAACTTTAAATTCTCCTCTATATATGCATTTTTCTGTTTCATTGTATTTATATTCTGTTCCATCTTCAAATTTAATTGTTTTTGCTGTTTCATCAACGACTACAGCACTGTTACTCTTTGAATCACTAATTAAACAACTATTTAGTGTGTCAAAATCTCCCGCATTTTCTATAGCATCTTTCATCATTCCTATGTTATTGTAAAACAAACTACTTACTCCAGCCATTATTCCTACTATGGCTGTTAACACAATAATATAAATAGTAAGAGTTAACAATGTTACGCCTTTTTCTGACTTTAAACAATTATTGGTCATTTTCTCACATTTCTCCTTCAGATGTTCATGTAATTATTTTTCTTTTACTTTTAATTTGTTAATAGTTATTGATTTTTCTTCACCATTTACATCATATCTCACTGTAATTATTGCCTTTTTAAATGAATCTTCTAGTGTTTCAGTACTAAATTCTACTTTATAATCGTCACTTATATCAACTTCTCCAAGGGCTTCTAAATATGAAACAAAACTATCATTAACTTTTTCAAAACTTTTTTCATCAACTTTTTCTAGTATGATTGTTGCGTACGCCATTGCATTTGCACTTTTTCGTATTTCTACTACTGTACTATAAGTGTTTACCATAAGTGAAATTATAACACCAGAAAATATACTTAATACTATAATGCCAATTGTTAGGTCAATTCCTGTTATTCCCTTATTATTTGATATAATTTTTTTCATATTTTTTTGTTTTCCTTTCTCAAGGTATGCTTTACATTCCAACCAAAATTATCCTTTGTAAAAAATTATACAATTTGTAGTTATTAGAGTAATTATGTTTGTAACACATAAGAAAAATCCTATTGGTAACTTTTTATGTGTTTTACTATAGTTTGCCCTTTTTTGATTAATTTTATCAATTAAAACTTTTATAGACATTGCTAAAAGCGTAAATATTACAGTTAATATAGAACAATATTCATATGTGAATATTAACATTATATTAAGTAAAATTAAACAATCCAATGTATAATTATTCTTTACTTTCTTCTTATAATAAATGGTATTTGCCATAGTTAATATTACTAATGTTAATAAGTATATGACATATCTATAAATACTAGCAGAGTCTACTATACATAGATATATTATATACACTGCTTCTACTATTGTAAGATATAATGTTACTTCATTTTGGATGTTTATTTTTTCTTTATCTATTCCAGACACGATAAATAGACCAGCTATATATAGCAAGCCAAAGATAAAATATACTATTGTTTGTGCTGTTAAAGTATATATGTTAAGCTTTATTGATAGTGCAAATAATACAAATACCAATCCTGAGCAAAATTCTAGTATGAAATACCTAGGACGTATTTTTTCTTTACAATATCTGCACTTTGCTCCTAAGAATATATAACTTAATAATGGTATCATATCCCAGAATGATAATTTATGGTTGCATTTTGGGCAATATGACCTTGTATGTGTTATATCTTCTCCTCTTGGTATTCTATAAACAGCAAGTGTAAAAAAACTTCCAAAAGTTATTCCTATAAGGAATATGTAAATATATAATAGTAGGTTCATGTTTCTCCTTGTATGCTTAGAGTTTAAAATTTATTAATTATTTTTATGGTATAATTTTTCATTCTACCTATAAAACTGATCTTTTTATGTAAAAAAGGTTACCTAAAAAGGTTTTTTTAAATGTTTTAGGTAACCTTATTTTATGAATATAAACTTTTTATATTCTTAGTATTAACTATTTAGCTGTTTTATCAACAATATACTTAGTCATATCAACTTTTATATCATATGTTGCTGTACCTTTTGTATATGTTATAGTATCTGTAGAACCTGATTTAACAGTAAAAGCAGAATCATTAATCTTCTCTACAACATAAGCAACATTAGCTGTTTTACCTGTTGGTAAAGTATTTGATAGAACTTCTATTTGTACAGCTTTAAGGCCTGATTCGATAACATCTTCAGCATAAGCTTTATCTTGAGCTGTTTGAGTTTCTTTAGCTTTTGTAACTATACCATTGTTTCCTAATACCATGCTGATTGAAACACCTGCTAATATTAAAAGAACAACTATAGTTACAACTAATGCTACTAATGTGATACCTCTTTCTTTCTTAAACATACTTAATTCCTCCTTTGATAAATTTTTGTATATATTTTTTATAAAAATATAACCGAATTTAATTATTTTCCACTAATATTATTAAAATAGTGGTCTGTTGAGTCCGGATTCTTGTTCGTGTTATTGTTTCCAGACGGTGTAGTTGTATTTTCTGTAGTATTACCCGATGCAGAACTTATAGTGTTTGAAAATGGGTTTGCTTTCCCAGATTCATAGCTTTTGTCTTGTTTTTTTATTGTTAAGTCTGAATCTGTTATTTCCAACGTTATATTCTGTTTTGGATAATCTACTATTTCTTGACTTATTTCATCCTTTATTGTATTAGATGTTTTATATGCTTCTACTGTACTTGGAACCACTTTGTTGTTTGGTATATAGTCGTAAAAAATAACTCCAAAAACTAAACATAATGCTATGCATAAAAGCAATATTATAAATATTTCTTTTACTATTGACTTCATTTTTTACTCCTTCCTTACTGTACTGTAGTATTTGTATTTGCTTGTTCATTTGTATTATTTGAGCTTGCGCTTGAAATCGTTTCAGCCTTTATTGCTACATTGTTTACTGTAAATGTTGCTGTTACATTTTCCCCACTAGCAGTCATCTTGAAGTTTTCTATCCTAAATGCCAAATCGGAATCATTTTCTAATGCATATATATAGCTAATAACTCCAACATAACTTCCTGTAGTTGTAAAGTTCAATGTATACTTGTTATTTACTCCTGTTGATGATACATCCCATTTTAGTGTAACACCCTCTTTTGTAGCATATGACCCAACTTTATTCCATAAGAATTCCATTGCATATGTCTGTTCAAGATTTGCTTCTTGTATTTCTTCATCTGAACTTACACTCGCTAAATCTAAATATTTTTGCTTAGCTGTTGTAAGGTCTTTAGTTGCAGTTTGTAAATCGTCAATTTTCTTTTTATAAGTTACATTTTTAAGATTGTTTAATTCATCTACTTCATTATCTAAATTTAAACTTTCTTGTTTTATATTGCTAATACTTAATATACGAAAACTTCCGACTGTAAGTCCCTTTACCATACATATAATTATAACAACTGTTAGAAGTATAGAAATTACTGTAATTAAAATGTCTTTCATGGCAACTCTCCTTCTATTACAATTTTTACAATGTTACCTTCTTTTGTCGCTTCTGAAGATACAACAGATGAAGGTGTTAATACTCCTTTAGATTTTAATAAAGCTTTAAAATATGCTAATTGTTCATATTTTTCTGATTGAGCATTTATTACAATCTTTCTGGCGCTTGGGTTTTCTATTGATGTAAGCACTACTTCTTTTGGAATAACATACATTATCTCACTTAAGAATGTAGTAATTACATTTTTATATGCATTCTTAGTATTTGCAGCATCTGATGCATTTTGTAAATTTGTTGTAAGTGTTGTATATTCAGATGTTTTTGAATTTATTTTTTCTCTATCTCTATCTATTAATGTTATTTGAGCATTTATATCAGTTTTTGTATCACTAATTTCTTTTTCTTTTTCTTGTATTCCATAGTCTATATACGTTGCAAGCCCTCCATAAACAACTAATAGTACTAATACTCCGAAAAAATCACGCATAACCCATTGTTTTACTTTTGGTGAATTCAAATTGATATTTATTTTCTTTTTACCATTGTCTTTTCCTTTTTTTCCACCAAACGTAATATCTGAGAATAATGCTTCTTTAATTTGCTTCCAAGTATTCTTTTTATTGAAGTTCATATTTGCAAGTCCATATTCAAGTCCTTGCAATGCCAGTGATATTGCAGAATTTACCTCAATATAGTCTTTCATATTAACCTTTGGGCTATCTTCTATAAAGAATGGTTTTAATATTTCACATTTTATTCCATCTAAAAGTTCTTCAAAATACAAATCTATATTATTTATTACAGAAGCTGTTCCAGTAATATAAACTTTATTTATTTTTATTAAAGATGCTCCTATTATGTCTTTTACCTGACTTGCTATAGTAAATAAGTTTGGAACAATATAATTCAAATAACCGTTTTCTTGTTGTTGTAGTCCTTGTCCCTCCATTGTGTATATCGTTGTATTCTTACATATTTCGTATGCCTTTAAATACGAATTTTCTTTACTATTTATTTCATCTAGTATTTGTTGAGCTCCAACATCTAACTTTTGTACATCATATATTTTACTTCCTACTAATGTAGTAATATTTGTAATATCTTCAATGTTTACTATTAATACATTTTCCTTTTCATTTGTCTGTGCAATATTTGGAATCGTTAAAGCAATTGGTGTTATGTTCTGTAATTTCTTACCATCAAAATTTTGTATCACTTGATTTATTTTCATTTTGTTTTCAGAAACATGTATTACTTTTATCTTTGTCTTATCATTTTGGTCATTAACAATCACATATCTTGCTTCAAGTGCATTTGGATTATATTGTTTTTCTGTGCATAAAGACTCAAACTCTGTTTCAATTGCCTTTGCCAAATCTTTTCTACTCAATAAATCTGACATATAAAAATAATTGTACA
>OGUL01002777.1_pt1 | contig 11197 bp, 10 predicted proteins | sample 1553651 | NCBI WGS metagenome assembly OGUL01 (sample SAMEA2580048, study PRJEB22360) | human gut metagenome | biome: human gut; feature: human-associated habitat; material: faeces | place: Denmark | collected 2008/2010
GATTCTGGCTAAAATTATACGGGGGGGCGAAATTGATGCCCGCCACTCCGAACGAACCGGGAATCAGACTCGACACATCGTCTCCAATCAGTCCTCTTTTGCGGGTGGCTCCGTAAATCACCAAGTCATAGCTGACGTGAGGCTTTATAAAGAGCCGTCCGGGAGTGATGGAACCGGGCGCCTCATCCGCGCCCAAAGTACGTACGATGCCGACTCTTCCTCCAATAACATTAAGACCGCCATTAGGATAATGCGTGTTTCCATTGGAGAAATGGGTGAGATCTACGCCTGCCGCCAGTTTCCAATACCTGTGAACTTGCCAGTTCAGCAAAAAGCCGAGATTGATGTATGCATTGATCTTGGAGCCAACCAACACGTTTTGCGGATTGGATAGTTCGTCATATTTCCTCCAGCCAAAAGAAGCTCCGAAGTTCCATTCATAATCGAGCGATAGGCGGGGCAACAGTTGCGCGATACGTGACCCTTGAAAAGCGTATACCGACACCGGATTTCCCAATTCAACGGGACTAAAGAAGGTATGGTAGGAAACGCCAATACCCTGATAGGTATGAGGAAAGAGCCTGCCTAGATTGGATTCTTTGCCGAATCTGAAAGCGTACTTGAAATGGAAAGAAAGCGATTGGTCGATTTTCTTTTGTTGCGCATTGTCTCCTTGCAGAAAACTATGGGTGGAGACGATATAGCCCGGACGGATGTCAAAGCCGAGCTGATGGCGGATCAAGGGATGGCTGACGCTGTCGTTCCGTTGTCCGATGATTGTCTGGGCTTCCAGATTTACGTTGATTGCCGGATGTACCAGGAGGCAAAGGAGGCACAGCAACCGTATGGTGTTTCTATTTCTAATCATTAATATGCTAGTTATTGAAAGGTTAGTTGTTGAGAGGAACATCCCTGTGTGTTATGTGATATTTTACAGGCATTTCGCTATGTAACGTACCGCTTACGATTCGTTGTTTCTTGGTTTTGGGATGAGAAACATAGAGGGTATATCGCGTTTCCAACCAATCATACACCATCCATAAAGTATAGGTTCGAGCAGTCCGGGGAGGGACTATGTCTTCTTCCTGTTCCGTACTGGGGCAAGACAACATTTGTTGTGCAGAAATGAACGACACCCGTTTACCGTTCATCCCTAAATATCCGTCTTTCATGCTTGGTATTTCCACCGTCAGACCGGCTTTGCCCAGTAGCTGAAAAGCTTCGGGCACATCGCTTTTGAATCTCATAAAATGGTAAAAAGACTCGAAAGGAAAAAACGTGTATGTAGACGAAACATCTGTAAAGTTATGAAAGGAGACGCCTTCTTTTCTCTCTGTCTTGTTTTCCGGATCGTAAGAATATGCATCCAAAGAATAAATAATACTGTCCATTACATATCTGTCTGCCGGAGAGATCTCGACATGTATCTCCTGCCACTCATACTCGTTGCTTGCCGTGAGTTGAAATTGAAAAGGAGCGGAAAGGGCATTCTCGCCCACCGTTATCTTCACTTCTTCGGGATGAACACGCTCGATAGTGAAATCAATCATCTCCCCGACACACACAATCTTGCCTAATCCGTTCAGCAATGGACCTTGATCATCTGTTACCTGGCGATTGTCCGCATCATATACTTTATATTGAAAGGGAAAACCGGAAGCTGTATACATTGTTAACCAATCCCAATTGGCAGCTGCAAATTGAATAGTGGCAACATCCCCGTTCCCGTCCAACATCAGTTCGGAATCGGAAGGACGGAAGTCGTCGACAAATACATCTCCGTTACAACCATAAAACTCCCCCAGGATAAGAAGACAAATTGTCAGGTATAGGAATCTTTTCATATTGTTTTCTCTCTTGTTCATGCTCTTTTATTCTCTACGGACAAAAGTAACATATATTTTCAGGAACAGCATACAAACCCGCATTAAGAAGTGTTATTATCACCAGATTAATTACCATATACAGTGGCGGACGCTAAAACGGAGCTAAAACAATATATAGCAAGCAGATGGAGAGAAGTTACTAATTAATCAAACAGTTCTTTCAATACCTCCAGTGATTTCAATGCCGGAAAGTCCGGCAGATGCAAACGATAATAATCATTCATGATCGTCAGGCAGCGAGTACGCTCCGCACGGCTCATACCGAAAAGATGCATGGTCTCATAGTTCATGCGCATCAACTGACGGAGACGGGCGGCCTCTTCAGGATTGATATAAGAAGAATGTAGCTGGGGACGAATGGAAGTGAAACAGGCATTCAATAAATCGAAGTAATCGCCGGTATGATAATCTTCCAGATTCGGGTAAAGCCCCAGAAAACGCGAAAGACGCATCAGGAAAACCAGATGGAAATTGGCAAATCCCTCTCCACACTCGTCCAGCCAAATGATAGAATGTTGCAGATAGGCGAATAACGGACGGTTCTCCGCCTCCTCCCGGATAGCCCTGTAAAGAAACTCCGACAGGAAAAGTGCCATCGAAGACTTATACGGATCATAAGGTATGGAAGAAAATGGATAAAAGGATTTCGCTTCCTTCACACGATAGAGTGTTGCATTGGGCCGATAGTCGGCCTCGAACTCGATAAAAGACAACGGTTGGAAAAGTACGGATTTTACAGCCGCCTTCCGTGAACGGGGTACTGTTACAAGGAAAGAAGCCCTGCCGGACAACTCTGTATACATATCTACAATGATAGAAGTATCATTGTATTTTAATGTATGAAGAACTATTCCTTTCGTTTTTTGCAACATAACCAAATAACCTCGTTTCCAATCCGAAGCAAAACTACAAAAAATAGATAGTAATCAGAGAGTTTTTAAAGGCATTAACAACAAAAAAGATAACTACTTTTGTTATAGTCCCTGAATAACAAGTAAAGATAAACAAGCTTATGAAACGAAAAAGTAATAAAAACGGATTTACCGGATGCGCCAAAGCATACATCCGGAATTTACAGGAAGAAGGTCGTTATTCGACAGCACATGTGTATAAGAATGCAATTCTTTCATTCACGAGGTTCTGCGGTACTCCCGGCATAGCTTTCGGACAGGTCACCCGCGATAGTTTGAGACGATACGGACAGCATCTCCACGAACATGGGTTGAAACCAAACACTGTTTCGACCTATATGCGTATGTTGCGCAGCATCTATAACCGTGGTGTGGAGGCAGGTATAGCCCGCTTCATCCCCCGGTTGTTTCGCGACGTATACACTGGCGTAGATGTACGGCAGAAAAGGGCACTCCCTGTCAGCGAACTGCATACACTTCTCTACAAAGCTCCTCAATCCCAACACTTAAGTCGTACGCAAGCTATCGCACGGTTGATGTTCCAATTCTGCGGTATGCCGTTCTCTGATTTCGCACATTTAGAAAAATCGGCATTGGAACACGGAATCCTTAGATACAATCGCATAAAAACAGGCACACCAATAAGCCTTGAAATCCTGGACACCTCCAAGAAAGAGATAAACAGACTGCGTAACAACAATCCGCCGAGAGAAGATTGCCCAGACTACCTATTTAATATAATGAAAGGAGATAAGAGACGAAAAGAAGAAGGCATATATAAGGAATATCAGTCAGCCCTCCGCCGATTCAACAATCAATTAAAAAGCCTGTCAAGAGAACTAAACCTAAAATCACCTGTCAGTTCATATACCATCCGGCATTCTTGGGCAACAAATGCCAAATACCAGGGAATCCCTATTGAAATGATCAGTGAATCATTAGGACATAAATCAATAAAAACCACACAAACTTATCTGAAAGGTTTTGGTTTGAAGAAAAGAACAGAAGCCAACCAATTGAATTGTTTTTACGTAGAATCTTACAGCACAAGTCATCAATAAAATATAAGCAGCTATCTATCAGCAATCTACCTTATCCATTACTTCTTAGGTAACGGATATAAATACTGCACAAAGATATATAAAAAGAGTATTACATTCCAAATTAATTATAGATTATTTTATTCAACTTCTTCCGAAGAATAAAATAAGATATGAGAACACGAATCACTTTTAGTTCATGTTCCAACTATCTATTGCCAATCATCGGACCGTTTTTTTCTGTCCGAAAGCTTCCAGAGACGTATATCAATAAAAGACCACTGTCTTTTTTACTTTTCCCCCATGTGCTCCTGTCATTAAACAGGAGTTCCGTTACCTAAGAAGTAACAGATACACATAAACAAATAATTATGACACACAAACCCGATATCAGTAAAAATGAAAGGCCTGCTGCCAGCAACAGGTGGAGATATGCGGCAAACATTAAACATGGGCTAGCCATCATTGCCTTTGTTACATGTATTCTGCCTGCTTCAAACCTTTGCGGACAAAATATAGCCATTAAAAGCAATCTGCTTTACGATCTAACCACTACTCTCAACATGGGAGGAGAAGTGCGATGTGACGATACACATACCATCAGCCTTTCTCTCAATTACAATCCCTGGGACTTCGGAGGGAACAAAAAGATGAAGCATTTCCTGTTGCAGCCGGAATACCGTAAATGGTTTAATGAAGCATTCACAGGAAATTTTATCGGCTTTCAGCTACACTATGCTTTGTTCAATTTTGGAGGAATGCTCCCTTGGGGATTCAGCGATGGGAAAATGCTGGGTATTGAGAACAGGCAGATTGCTCATAACAGATATCAAGGCAATCTGGCGGGTTTCGGCATTTCCTACGGTTATCAATGGATGATCAGCCCTCAATGGAACCTGGAAGCAGGAATCTCACTCGGATATGCACACCTTAATTATAAACGCTACGGACAGTCTGAAGGTGCAGCCCTATTGGAAAAATCAAGCTGCAACTACTGGGGACCTACACAAGCAGGGATATCAATCATATATTTCATCCGATAAATCAACCTAATAATAACCACATAAAATGAAAACGAAAGCATTCATATTTTTCAGCTTATTGATATGCAATCTACTCCCGGCACAAAACATTAAACTGGATATTACTCCACACTTTCTCGGAGTGCGGGCAGATTCATTACTACTCTCCATGGATGTATCGGTAGAAATAGAAAATATGGAGTCTAAAAATGCCGTCAGACTAACGCCCGTCTTAACCGGACAGGAAAAGAAAATCTTACTGCCCTCCATCCTATTGAACGGCAAACAAAAACAGAAATTATATCTGCGCAACCAGATATTACGAAAAAAAAGCGGGCATAAAGAAGAGGATGCAACCTACCTCGTTGCCGGTATCGGCGAAAGTCATTCCCGCACCATCGCTTACCGGACTTCGTTGCCCGCAGAAGATTGGATGAACCACGCAACTCTCCTCCTTCGGAGAACAATCATCCGTCCTGAAAGCGAACAAGCGTTGAAAGACACTTTACTCATTACATCTCAACCTGTTGCACTCCCATCCCTCCAAAAGAATCCGGACGAGGCTACGTCAACAGCAGAAAACACGTCTCAGGCCGATACGACAACCACAAAAATGAAATATAAAGGTTCGTATGTTTCCCCGGCTACGGATGATGTAGATATACGAAACCAGAAAGAGTTGAATTTTAATCTTGAAGAGGCTAAGATTATGGCTGACGTCAATCCACAAATGTTGTCGCTCCGCGAACTCTATACCGTAGCTCTGTCGTATGCAGATAACAAAGCCAAGTTTTACCAAATTATTAACATCAGTGTCAAACTGTATCCTGTACACCCCATCGCCAACCTGAACGCTGCCGCTGCCGCCATCGAACAAGGAAATACTCAATCAATAAGCAAGTTTTTATCGATGGCTCCTCATGACAACCTTGCTTACAAGAATTGCCGGGGTGTATATGAGCTAATGACTGGAAACACATACGAAGGCATTCGTATGTTAAAGGCCGCTAAGACAGAAGGGTCAGAAGAGGCTTCTTACAATCTGAATGTATTTTTTGAAAATAATAAACGTCCTTAACGAGCAGATACAATGAAATATTTCTTATTCTTATTCCTGTTCTTATCAGTTGGTTGGCTCCACTGTCACTCACAGAAAGTAGCAGTCAGGGTGAATGCGCTTCCTGCAATAGAGGGGGCTCTCGAGGCCGGAGTCTCATATGCCATCGGAAATAAAAGCACAGTTGAACTGACCGGCAGTCTGCGACCATGGAAACGGGAAGAGAAATATGTGAACCGCTATTGGCTGATACAACCAGAATATAAATACTGGACTTGCCAGAAGTTTAACGGCTTTTTCTGGGGTACTTACCTCAATGGGGCACAATTCAATATCGGAGGGAAAAAACTGCCTTTCGGTATATTCGCCGGGTTGAAAAAGTACAGATATGAAGGATGGCTGGCAGGCGGAGGTATCAGTGCCGGATATCACTGGATGCTGAATGATCATTGGAATATAGAAACAAGTCTGGGAGTAGGATACGATTTTATCCGCTACAAGCAATACAACTGCGTCAAGAAATGCGCCGGATTACGGGACAAAGGTGATTATCATTACATAGGGCCTAGTAAGGCTTCAATAAGTTTAGTTTATCTATTTTAAAATAAAACAGGATGAAAAGTTTATGGAAAGTCTGGTTCTCCAGAAAAAGAAGTATCTACATACGAATAGCACGTCAATGCCATTCTACCCCATGGAGAGTATATTATCTAGGGCATGGAGGCATCAGCAGATCAATAAAGGACATGAAGATATTGAAAGCATTGCAGCAGCAAGGAATCATTTCACGAATTTATCCATGGTGAGTTATGATTGCTTTTGTTACGGATAAGGAGTCATTTAGTTATAAAAATATGAAAACAGGAGGAACTTTTATCATTGCAGCCATCTTATCTCTTTCTCTTCAGGCACAGACACCTGTAGCAGGAGATGATGGCACTGTTCGAGCCACTTCCTCCAGCCTGCACAAGGCCGGGAAAGAATTACTGGTTTCTATTGGAATAGAAGTCACTCGTGACTTCCTGCCCAATGAATCAATGACATTGATACCTGTTGTCAGTGACAGTCTGGAACACCGGTTGGAATTACCACCGATCTATATCAACAGCCGAAAACAACACATCATATTTTTGCGCGAAGCTGGCAAGAAGGAAAAAGAAGCCGAAGCATTGCAAAGAAAAAACGGAAGTCGGCAGACAATACATTATCTGCAATCTGTACCTTTCGAAAGTTGGATGAATCATGCCACTCTCTCACTCGTTGAGAAAAGCTGTGGCTGTGGGATTCCGGGTGAAGAAAATTTCACTTGTATCGCCCGTTTACACCCACAGCCAACCCCTATTCCACAACTCGTATTCTTGACTCCCCAAGTGGAAACCTCGAAAATCAGAGAAGAAAAAGGGTGTGCGTTTATTGATTTTCCTGTCAATGTGACTGCTATATACGAAACATACAGCAACAATACAGTAGAACTGAATAAAATTATTGAAACAATCAACACCATTAAAAATGACACCAACGTTACCATCACACACATCAGCATTCACGGCTACGCTTCACCCGACGGACCTTACCGACTCAATGAGAAGTTGGCCCGTGAACGTACTCAATCTGTGAAAGAGTATGTAAATCAGCTATATGCATTCGACGGAGCGCATATCCGGACAGACTATACTCCCGAAGATTGGGAAGGATTTGAAGCTCTTCTCTGTGATACGACTTTTCAAGAGAAAGAAGCGATAATAAAAACCATAACAAGCGACATTCACCCCGACAGCAAGGAGAGAAAGTTAAAAAAACACTTCCCTGCATTCTACGCTTTTGTCCTGAAGCATTGGTTTACTCTACTTAGACATTCCGACTACACTATTGAATATCGTGTACGCCCGTTTACTCTTGCAGAATCCCGGAAAGTCTTTACTACAAACCCTAAAAATTTGAGTCTTGAAGAAATGTTTCGTCTCGCACTTGCCAGTACACCTGGAAGCGAAACTTATAATCAGATTTTCATGACTGCCGTACAACTATTTCCCGATAATCCCACAGCCAACTTGAATGCCGCCTGTATAGCCTTGATGCAAAGAGACGTCCAAACAGCTGCCACTTATCTGGAAAAAGCTCCGGAAGTACCGGAAACAATATTAGCAAAAGGAGTTCTATGCTTTCTTAAAAATAACTATGAGGAAGCAGAGTACTTATTCAGACAAGCTCAAAAAGCAGGACTATCACAAGCGGATAATAATCTGCAATTAGTCCTTGAATTAAAATAAATACTCATTAAAATCAAATGTAAAATGAAAAGATTCAGTAAATTAATGTCACTGCTTTTATTCGCGGCAGTCACACAGTACAGTTGCATCAATGATGCAGATGTGGTCATCGCCGATGACACTCATTCAGAGTCAAATGGTAATCTCGCCTTGTTCTTCGAGATTCCAAACGTTGCTACCAGCCGAAGTGCCGAATCGTCCGGCGTTACCACCGAAGGTTCGAAAGAAGAATATGCGGTAAAGAGTCTCACAGTTTATCTATTTGACTCGACCACAAAAACGCTCAAAGATCAGCAGGAACTGAAGAACATCAACCGGACAGTTACGAGCGGTCAAAACATACAGTACACCGCTGACAAAATCACTGTAAATCCGGGAACTTATAACATCTTTGCCATAGCTAACGGAAAAGCAATCACTGGAAATATCAGCACACAAGAGGCTTTTCTGAATGCAGTTGATGCCGTTACTTACAGTGCAGGAAAAATTCCAAGCGTACCCGAAAACGGTTTCGTTATGACCAATCGTGGAGCTGCCAATCTGAACGTTGAAGTGAAGAAACCTACAGATTCCGATAAAGTGACCAGTGTATCTATTGGTCTCGAACGCGTGGTTGCCAAAGTCGAACTGACTCAAACACAGGAAACTTTCCCGCTAACAGACCCAGCCGGAAAGACCTACTGTACAATCAAACTGAACAATTTCAGAATGTTGAACCTGGCAACCCAGTTCTATACTTTCCGCCATACAGCGGTACTGAACAGTTTCCAGGAACCAGATTCATATACTGATGAAAACTTCGGTGATATCAACGACAACAATGGTTATGTTATCGATCCCTATTTCTTCAAGAAAACAGTGGAGAATGCCGGGGACTTTACAAACGCCGATGGTTTCTTTGCACAAGCTCTAGTACAGTTGGATATCAACGACGGCAACTGGGCAGGTATGGCGCAAGCTAACAGTTGGTCACATATCTACTGCCTGGAAAACTGTATGTTCCTTGACGCCCAACTGAACGCATACAGCACGGGAGTTATGTTCAAAGCCAACATGGATATTGCCCCCGACCGCGTTTTCAATGAAAATGGCGATGTAGTTAGCAATCAGTCCAACTGGCCGACTAATATGTTCTACTTCAATTACAACTTTTATACCAGCGTAGATGCAATCCGTAAACTAGTCCTTAATAATTTGCCCAATGATGTCACTGACAACTCGACAACAGAAGAACTAGCCCGATATAGTATCAAACGTTTCAAGAAAACGGAAAACTACTCTTGTTATTACAATTACTGGATCAAACACCTTGATAATAATTCTCCGGAAATGGGTGTTATGGAATTCGGTATCGTACGCAACAATATATACAGATTGTCAGTCAACAAAATTGCAGGACTCGGTAGCGGCGAACCTTTCATCGACCCGGATCAGCCGGATGAATATAAAGCCGAACTAGACATCAATTTCAATGTTTTTCCGTGGGCCGTACGTAATCAAGATGTAGAACTTGAATAAGTATTGGCCACCCGAACTAAATTTATTATAAATGCGTCCATTTTTACTCTATATTATCAGTGCCATCGCCTTGTTCTCATCCTGTGACTGGGTGAACGACGACTTGTCAGACTGCCCTTCCGGGACTTGGCTGAAAATCTCGTATACCTATAATATACTAGATGTGGACGCTGCCTCCACACAAGTAAGCGATATTACCATCCTTGCTTTCGACAAGGATGATAAATATGTGGATCGAGTGGACGTAGACAGCATTACATTACATCAAGGCTACTGTATGGTAAAAGTACCATTTCCCGAAGGAACTTATCGTCTGCTTATATGGGGAGGGACATCCAACCATATGTACCAGCTCCCTAATCTCAAAGCCGGACAAACGGAACGAAGGTCCCTGAATATATCACTGGCATGCGACAATAAGAACCAGTCGGACAGGAAACTGAATGCACTCTTTTACAGTAGCCTTGAAAATATTACTATTAGTCAAAAATATCAGGTTATTACCGCCAATTTAGTGAAAGATACTAATTATTTCTCATGCATTCTTCAAGATGAAGCAAATGCTCCTCTACGCCAAGAGGACTTTTCCTTTACGCTAGAATCTGGCAACGGAATAATAGACTACACAAACACACCGGTCGGTACAACTCCAGTCTACTATCTTCCATATCAGAAGGAAGTGGCTGTAATGTCCGAGCAAACTCCGGTCATTCATGCAAGATTAAATACATTACGTATCATGAAAGGGGATCAGACAACCTTATCGATCAAACATATACCAAGCGGCCAGAACATTCTTCGTCTCCCACTCACCCAATATCTGTTGTTATCCAAAATCTACAATGATATAGGTGAAATGAGTGACCAGGAGTATCTCGACCGTCAGGACTCATATACGCTTTTGTTCTTTATCCAGCCATCAGATACCGGAATTCCGCATATATGCCCAAGAATGCAAGTTAACGGATGGATTATACGCCTGAACAACTCCGAACTGGAGTCTTAAAAACGTATGGCGAAATAGTATGTGAACAATATTTAGGTGAGATGTATTTACAAAGGCTACTGCGAAGTACCCTAGCGGGCTCTTTTGCCCTCTGCTCATGTAATGTTTCCCACTACATGTAGCATCTTAATAAAACGATTTTTCAAAGAAAATATCGTTTTATTAAAATTGTTTGTTTTGTTTGTGTTTAGTGCATTCTGTCCAAGCGAGGAGAGAATGCACTTTTTTTGTTACAAGAGAAATCACAAATAAGTAGCCTTTTTAGTTCATTATAATATAATAAGGTATATGAAAGAGGACACCTTCCAGTTTTTTTACCGGAAAGAAGTTTTTTTATAAAAAGTAAAGCATTCTATTTCATTGAATATCAAGATAAAAGAATGGTCAATTTGAAAAAAAACGCATATTCCACGAAAATTTTCCTATGAATCATTTGTCAGTTTCAAAAAAGTTCCTACCTTTGCATCCGCAATCGAGAAACAAACAC
>OGUL01002783.1_pt1 | contig 11168 bp, 9 predicted proteins | sample 1553651 | NCBI WGS metagenome assembly OGUL01 (sample SAMEA2580048, study PRJEB22360) | human gut metagenome | biome: human gut; feature: human-associated habitat; material: faeces | place: Denmark | collected 2008/2010
CGGTGCTCGGGGCAAAACGCCGTTCGATCCCTGTCCCGAAGGGTGGTGTGTCCCGGCGGACAAGAACGGACTGTTCGCATGGAACGGACTCGACAAGGCCACGACCGACTATTCGCCACTAGGGGTCTTTCCCTATGCCGGATTCCGTTACCGCGTCGGTGGCGGATGCCTGAAGAATTCGGGATTCAATACAGGTATCTGGACTCAGGATACCTACCAGCTCTCCATTTACATCATTCCCTACGACCAACGTCCCAGCATAAAAAGAGACAGGGGCTATCGCAGCGACGGATATTCCGTCCGCTGTGCTAAAGACGAATAACTCAACACACCTTTAATTTATAAAACGATGAAGAAATTTACTTTCCGGAGTTTGCTGGCCATTGCGGCCGCAGGCGTACTCTTTACCGCATGTAAAGACGAGAACGACGACGGCAACACGTCGAAGACGACCTATGAATTCTCGGTGAAGGCCGAAGACAACCCCATCAGCGCCCCGGCCGACGGCAAGACCTACACCATCCTGGTCACCTCAACCAAAACGGCTCAGGCCGGAACGAGCGCAGTAGCCTACGAAGTGGTCTCATCTCCCGAATGGGCTCCGGCCGAACTCGAACAGACTGCGCTGGTCATCACGGTCGCCAAGAACAGTTCGACCGAGGCCCGCGAACCGGGCAAAGTGGTTCTCAAACAGGACGAAAGCGACAAAACGCTCGAAATCACGATCAATCAGGCAGGATTCTCCAATTCGATGTCGCTCGACGCGACTTATTCGACCGACCGCTGCAAGGTGCTCGTGATCGAACCGACGATCACAGGCTTCGACCAAAACCCCGTCTACAAATGGACGGTGAAGGGCCCTAACGACGCGGAAGCTGCCGAAGCCGGAACCGACAAGACGCTTTCGTTCATCCAACTGGAAACGGGCGACTACACGATTTCGCTGACAATCTCCGACGACAGCGGCATCACCGAGACCAAGAGCGCCACCGTCACCGTAACGACCGAGGCTACGGCCTATTCGTATTATATCTCGGAAGTCTTGGAGTATAATCCTGCGATTACCAACGGCAAGGGATTGGCATTCTCGACCATCGACACGCCGTCCACGGTATTGGCAAGCGTCAACACAAAACTCGTCGACAAGCCGTTTGACAAAAACGATCTGGGAGTGAATCTCGGTTCGTTCGGCGGCAGCATCGTATTCAGATTCGACCATACAGTGATGAATGTCAATGGTCTGCGCGACTTCCGCATCGGTTCATATGCCACCAAAGGCGCTTATCCTGCACAAGGGGTTGTCTATGTTTCGTCTGACGCGAACGGCAACGGCAAGGCCGACGATGAATGGTACGAACTGGCTGGCAGCGAATACGGCAAGACCGGCGAACGACGCAACCTGAAAATGGTTTATACCCGTCCCGACAATGTCACCCCGTCCGATGGAATGGTAGAATGGGTCTCCTATGCAATCAACGAATCGGAAACCGGAACCTATTGTTATGCCAAGGCTCCATGGGGGACATTCTCGGTCTGGCCCGCATGGTTGATGGAATCGGCCGAGGGCACCGCACTGACATATACGGGTTGCACGATGCTGCCGCCTCTGGCCAAGGCCCCGGAAGATCTGACGAACGGCTGGCCAACTCAAGCTTCCCGCTGGTACGACTACGGCTATGTCTGCAACAGCGACCCCACGGATGAGACTGGATCGTCGTTCGACATCGGCTGGGCTCGCGACAAAGAAGGGAACAAAGTTAATTTGCCGGGCATCGATTTCGTGAAGATCCAGAACGCCACCTTGCAGGATCTGGGCTACGGCTATGGTCCGGCCTGCGTGTTGTTCAACTGCGCTATCGACCTGCACTTGGCGGGAAAAGAGATCGAAACAATTGCGCAATAATATTTGACACGGCGGCGGGGCCTTTTAATCGCGGTGAACCATTGCAAACCTTCCTGTAATTAATCCTGCCGCCATTTTTTTGATAGTCTGTTTGCAGAAACTGGAGAATCACAGAGGTTAGTAGTATGCGTTGTCTGCCATACAACCATACATCCGGTTTCTGCAAACAGACTTTTTAACGGATTCTTATGAAAAAAACAGTCTATTTCATCCTGCTTAGCGCGGCTACCTTCCTTATCTCCTGCGCATCGAACACGACAGGAATAGACGCCTATACGGAAACCCTCTACAAACCGTCCTATGCCTCGGGCTTCGAGATCGTCGGTGCTGAAGGCCGGCAAAGTACGCTTCTCAAAGTATTCAATCCGTGGCAAGGCGCCGAGAACACCGAAACAACGCTCTTCATCGTCCGCAACGGAGAAAAGATTCCGGCAGGTTTCACCGGACAGGTCGTGAAAGCGGGAGCGAGGCGCATCGTTTGCCTCTCCTCTACTTATGTGGCGATGCTCGATGCGTTGGGACAGGTCGACCGGGTGGTAGGAGTTTCGGGAAGAAACTATATTTCGAATAAATATGTAACGACACACCCCGAAGCCGTGGCGGACATCGGCTTCGACGGAAATATCGACTACGAACTGCTGCTCGCACAACGGCCCGATCTGGTGCTGTTGTTCGGCGTGAGCGGCGCAAGCGGCATGGAGTCGAAACTGCTCGAAATGGGCATTCCGTTCTGTTACATCGGCGAGTACCTCGAAGAGTCGCCGCTCGGCAAGGCCGAATGGCTGGTGGCTATCGCCGAGATCACCGACAGCCGCGAAAAAGGCGAAGCAGTCTTCGAGCCGGTTCCCGAACGTTACGATGCGCTCCGGGCAAAAGTCGCGGCGGCGACTTCGAAACATCCGAAAGTGATGATTAACACGCCCTATGCCGGGTCGTGGTTTATGGCGTCGACCGAAAGCTACGTCGCCCGGCTGATCGCCGACGCCGGAGGGGATTATATTTACAAGAAGAACACATCGAACCGTTCGCTCCCCATCGACCTCGAAGAGGCGTATATGCTCACGGCACAGGCCGATATGTGGCTCAATGCGGGCAGTGCCGCGTCACTCGGGGAGTTGAAATCGCAGTTCCCGAAATTCACAAACACCCGATGCGTAAGAAACGGTGCCGTTTACAACTGCAACAAACGGCTGAACGCCGCCGGAGGCAACGATTACTGGGAATCGGGCGTCGTCCGGCCCGATGTCGTGCTACACGACCTGATCGCAATCATGCACCCGGAGGCACTGGACGAAAACGACCGGGAATTACACTACTACCAACGCCTCGAATAATCAACGGTCGATACCGTCGCGCGAAAGGACGCCCTGCGTGTAGTAGTGCTTCACATCGCACATTTCAGTAACAAGGTCGGCCGCATCGATCAGTGCCTGCGGTGCATAACGCCCCGTGATAACCACCTCGACAGCCGGATGACGGCTGCGCAGCACATCCAGCACGACAGCGGTCGAGAGTAGTCCGAAATGCAGAGCGATGGTCAGTTCGTCGAGGATCACCACATCGTATTCCCCGCTTCGGAGCAGGTCCGCACAACGGGCCCATCCTTTGCGTGCCGCTTCCGCATCGGCCAACTCGGGGTCTTTTCCGATAAAGCATCCGCGCCCCAGTTGTTCGATACGGATACGACCGAATGCCGGGTCCGAGCCGTTGAACAGCCGTTCGATCTTCGTTTCATTGTATTTCATCGATTTGACGAACTGCCCGACATAGACGCCCTTCCCGGCGCACAACGCCCGCAGGGCCAGTCCGAATGCCGCCGTGGTCTTGCCTTTGCCGTTACCGGTGTAAACGTGTACATAGCCTTTAGTCTCCATTCCTAAAAATTGATTTGATTCCCCTCGGCGAACAGCGAATCGAGAAGCAGACAAAGTTCCGATACCAGTTCCTCTCCGTCCAGATCACCGTTCAGGGTGAAGAATTTCCCCAGCGGAGTGCAGTACTGCACCGTGCTGACGGCCTCGCAGGACTCGGCACCGCAGATAATGACCGCATCGACATCGTCCTCATGCCGCAGCATGGCGTTGTAAAACGCCAACAGGTACCGCGGGGCGTTTATCGACGGAACAAGTACCATCGTTCCCGATGCGTCGAATTTGTCGGGCGAATTTATCACTTTCAGACCGTATCGGTCTGCAATCCTTCCGGCCGTTTCCGCCGGAACTCCGTATAATACGATATTCATAACTATTCAATTAAAAAAAGGCGCAGCCGGCTACTAATCTCTATGCAATGACTTGTTATGGCAGTAACGGGTCTTTGTTTGGCCGCGCCTTTTTGAGTTATCCGAAAATCAAAATCAAAAGCTGGGCCGCCAGCACCCGCAGGAACATCGACAGCGGATAGACCGTAGCATATCCCACCGAAGGTGCGTCGGACGTGGTCTGCTCGGTCGAATAGGCCAGTGCCGGCGGATTGGTCGACGCGCCCGAAAGCACGCCGATCAGCGTATAATAGTTGAGTTTGTAGTAAAAACGTCCGAAAAGCCCCGCCAGCAGCAGCGGAACGATCGTGATTACAGCTCCGTAAGCGATCCAGACATATCCGCCCGCGACGAGCGTAGGCACGAAATCCTCGCCGGCACCCAGCCCCACGCCCGCAAGGAAAAGCGAAATGCCCACTTCGCGCAGCATCAGGTTGGCCGACATCGTCGTATAGGTGATGAGCCGGTAATACGGACCGTAGCGGCCGATCAGCGACGATCAGCGGACCGCCGGCAAGGCCCAGTTTCACGGGCTGCGGAACGCCGGGAATCCAGAACGAAATGCTGCCCAGCACGACGCCCAGCGCGATGCCGATGAAAATAGGAATCAGGTTGGGATGGTTGAGACGCTTGAGAGAATTGCCGAAGAGCCGCTCGGCATGGGCTACCGAAAGTTCGGGACCCACGACCGTCACCCGGTCGCCCAGCTGCAACTGCAGATTCCCTGCAGCCACCAGGTCGATACCCGAACGGTTGATGCGTGTAATGGTGACGCCGCTCGTGGAGCGGATGCGCAGTTCGGCGAGTGTCTTGCCGTTCAGCTCGGGTTTGGTGATAAGTATTCGGCGTGAAATCATCTTCCTATCCTGCATCATCGGACCGGCATCCACCTCCCGGCCGAGCAACGCGACCAGTGCCTCGGCATCTTTGGGCGCCGCCACGAGCAAAATCCGGTCGCCGCAGCGGAGCGTCGTCGCAGCATCAGCCAGTTCAGGAGCTTCGCCCGGACGGCAAATCCGCGACACGACGAAATCGCGCAGGGCCAAACGGCGTATTCCGGAGATGCTTTTACCCTCGACGGCAGGATTGCAGATTTCGACGGAAATCCGCCGGGTCGTCAGGTCTTTCAGCACGTCCGTACCCAAACCTGCCGCCTCTTCCTCCTGCCGCACGTCGATACGCAGCAGATAGCGCAACGCCAGCAGGGTCAGGATGGCTCCGATCACTCCGAGCGGATAGGCCAATGCATAGCCTGTCGCGATATCCGGGGCATCGGCTCCGGCGTGCAGGTCGCTGAAAGCCTGCTGCGCGGCACCCAGCCCCGGGGTATTGGTCACGGCACCCGACATCACGCCGACCATCGTCGTCATCGGAAGCCCGGTGACATAATAAAGGGCAACCGTTGTAACGACGCCGAGCGCCACGACCAGTACGGCCAGTTTGTTCAGCGTGACGCCGCCCTTGCGGAACGAGGAGAAAAATCCGGGACCGACCTGCAAACCGATCGAATAGACGAAGAGAATCAGTCCGAACTCTTTGAGGAAGTGCATCAGGTGCTCGTCGATGTTCATGCCGAAATAGCTGAACGCGATGCCGACGAACAAAATACCCGTCACCCCCAGCGACACCCCGGCCACCTTCACCTTGCCCAGCATGATGCCGAGTGCGATGACCAGCGCCAGGATCATCACCGAGTGGGCGACACCGCGGCCCCAAAGCGAATCGGAACCAAATAGCAATCGTTCGAGTAATTCCATACCGAATCCCGTTTTAGGCCGAGCCGTTCCCGCAAAGCGAAACCCGTGTGCCGAAAACGGCACAACAATCCTTGCAACAGCATCGGAATTAAAATTATCATGCAGTATACAACCGAAATCAAACGCCCATCCCTCGGGGTCCTTTGACATCGAATCGACTTGGCAGGTCTTCTGACTGACTCCTGTTCCGAAGCCTTCCCGATCCTTGCGGATCAGTGGCTGAGATGTTCGAAACCTTCACGGAGTTTCACAGCAGCGGGACTGTCCGGGATTTGCACCCGATTCCCTTTTCATTTCCTCCCCGGCACGGGGAACGGAAAACCAAATCTGGGGCAAATATAACGGTTAATCCCGAAAAACAGCGCTCGACAACAAATTATTTTCGTGAAACAGCATTACAAACGCCCGAAACGACTATTTTTGTTTCATGGATTTTTCATTTCGATATACCGCAGAAGACCATTGCGCTGCATTGCCCGTGGCTGACTATATCGCCCGGTTCCGTGATGCCAAGCGGTTTTTGGAGTGTTGCCGCGCCTGCCGCAATTACGGCCGCAGCTGGGGATGCCCGCCGTTCGGATACGATGTCGGAGCATATCTCTCGCAATATACGTCGGCATTGATTATCGCGACGAAGATCACTCCTGCCGAACAGCACGTTCCGATGTCGGAAGCCGGCCGGCTGATCCGCCCCGAACGGCAGCGGCTCGAACGGCGGCTGCTCGAAATGGAACGCAGGTACGGCGGACGGTCGTTCGCCTATGTCGGCACCTGCCTCTACTGCCCCGAAGGAACCTGCACCCGCCCCGAAGCGAAACCCTGCCGCCACCCCGAACTGGTACGCCCATCGCTCGAAGCCTGCGGATTCGACATCGCACACACAACCTCCGAACTCTTCGGCATCGAACTGAAATGGGGTACAGACGGATCATTGCCCGAGTATTTGACCCTTGTCTGCGGGTTCTTCCATAATGCAGAAAATATAATATGGAACGGATAAAAGCCGTATTCAACTGGAGCGGCGGCAAGGATTCCGCCCATGCGCTGTTGCGGGCACAGCAATCGGGCGAATACGAGATCGTCGCGCTGCTGACTACCGTAAACCGGGATACGCACCGTTCGACGATGCACGGCATCCCGACGGCATTACTGCAAATGCAGGCCGAAAGCATCGGCGTTCCTCTTTATATCGTAGACCTGACGCCCAAAGGCAATATGGAGGATTACGACGTCGCCATGTCCCGGGCCGTGGAGCATTTCAAGACGCAGGGCGTGACCCGTTTCATCTTCGGGGATATTTTCCTGCACGATGTGCGCAAATACCGGGAGCAGCAACTCTCGCCGCACGGAATCGAAATCGTGGAACCGCTTTGGGGAAAATCTTCGGAAGAGGTGATGAACGATTTCCTCGTATCGGGATTTCGGACGGTCGTCGTAACCACGATGGCCGACGGACTCGGCGCCGACGCCATAGGCCGGGAGATCGACCGCGGCTTCATAGCCTCTCTGCCTGCCGGAGTCGATCCCAATGGAGAAAACGGCGAATATCATACATTCTGTTACGACGGTCCGATCTTCCGACAGCCCGTGCCGTTCCGGCTGGGCCGATCTTTTTCACAAAGCTACGACATCCGCCTAGACGACGGAACGGTGAAAACTTATTCCTATTGGTTTGCCGACCTTCAAGCTCTAAATACAAATTCGGATGCAGGAACCGGCCCTGCATCCGAATAACACGGTACATCTTGGTCACAGCGCGAATTTTGCTCCGATAAAGTAAGTGCGCGGAACTGCCGGACCGTAGATATAAGCGGCATCTTTGTTCTGGCCGAAATCGAGGTCCTTCTGGAAGCTGTCGAAAAGGTTTTTCACCCCGGCATTCAGTTCCAGCCGCAGTTGTTTCGTGAGCCGGAAATTGTACGACAGCCGCAGGCCCATATCCCAGAAATCGGGCGTCAGACGCTCGGTATCCCTCTCGATATACCCAGCATTGTGCTGCACGAGCATCCGGCCCGTGTAGTTGCCGAACACCGACGCCGTGAAATCACGCGTGAGGTTGACGTTCGCCGTCAAGTAGCCGTAATGGTCCGGCGAACGGAACATCCGCCGCTGGGGCGTCACGTCGTCCGACCATTTTTCGGGTTCGTCGTAACGGCTGCGCTGGAAGGTGTAGCCCAGCTGCAGCTCGAACCGTCCCGGAATACCCGCCTTGGCTTCGGCTCCCACGCCGGCCACGGTGGCTCCCGAAGCGTTGCGGCGCTCCTTAATGATGTTGCCCTGGGCATCCTCGCCGATTTTTTCGAGCGTAAACACGTCCTCAAGCATCGTGTAGAATCCTTCGACGAGCAGGTTGGCCTGCACTCGCCCGAAATTATGATACAGATCCACCGATGCACTCAGGCTGTGCGAGTATTCGGGTTTGAGATCCGGAGCGAGTCGAATGATCGCCACCTTGTTGTCCAAAGCGTCGATGTGCAGGTCCTCGTTGTAGGCCTGCGGCGCGCGGTAACCGCTCGAATAGCTGGCCCGCAGGCCGATCTTTTCCGTCGGACTGTAACGCACGTTCACGCGCGGCGAAAAGACGACGTTCTTCATCATGTTGTGCTTGTCCACGCGGCCGCCGATCAGGAAGTTGAGCTTTTCGCTCCGCCACTCGTTCTGGAAAAAGAAACCCGTGCTATGGGTGGTCTGCTCGAAGTCGCGCCCGAAGCCGAGGTATTTGTCGTGCAGCGTATTGTAGTTGTACTCGACGCCCGCCGTCAGTTCCGAGGGCAGGAACAGCAGTTTATGGAAAGAGTAGGTATATTGGGCTCCCGCCACGAACGTCTTGTCGTCCGTAGCGCCATAGGCGTCGGGATTCTTGTCCGTGCCGAAATAACTGTCACGGTCGATATTCTGCGCCGAAGTATAGATGCCCATCCGGTGGCGGTTGTTCGGACTGAACCAGTCGAATTTCAATCCGCCGCCGTCGATCTTGTGATTGAGCTGTTCGGCGATATCGGCCATGTGGGGCGGCTGGTCGAACTCGTTGCCCCCACGGCGAAACTCGTGAATATGGTGGTATTCCGCCGTCAGACGCGTATAGGGCGAAGTTTTGTAATAGGCCCGAAATCCGGCCGTCTCGGAGTTGAGTTTTGGGATGTCCGAGAATCCGTCCCCGTTGCGGTCATACGAATCGCGGTCCTTAATCATGCCGAACAGGTAGACGCCCATTTTGTAGTCGTCGGAGACGAACGAGCCGTTGAGCGAGGTGTTGAAGTCGGCCGTACCGCCCTCAAAGATATTGGTCGTATTGGAGAGTGTGACGGAGTTGCGCAGCGGCTCCTTGGTGATGATGTTGACCACACCGCCGATGGCATTCGCCCCGAACAACGCCGAGCCGCCTCCGCGGATCACCTCGACCCGCTCGATCATGGCGACGGGCAGCTGTTCAAGGCCGTAGACCGATGCCAGCGAACTGAAGATCGGGCGGCTGTCGAGCAGTACCTGCGAATACTGCCCTTCGAGTCCGTTTATGCGCAGCTGGGTCGTACCGCAGTTGCCGCAGTTGGTTTCGACGCGCAATCCCGACTGGAAATTCATCGTCTCGGCCAGATTGCACGAGGCGGTCGATTCGAAGAGTTTGGCCGAGGCCACCGATACGATAGTCGGTGATGTTTTCTTGTTGGTCTCCGTCCGGCTGGCCGACACGACGACCTCTTCGACAGAAAGCGCCTCTTCGGTCAGGGAAAAATTGACCTCGATGGTCTTGTCGGGCGAGATCTCGACCGTCTGCTCGGCACTCCTGTAACCCACAGACGAGGCAACGAGCGTAAAACGGCCCTGCGGCAGGTTCTTCAGGAAATAGTGCCCCGTGGCATCGGTAGCGATGCCGATGGTCGTGCCTTTCACGGCGATGGTGGCAAAGGCCAGATGTTCGTAGGTTTTGGCATCGACCACATGGCCGGTGATATTTGCGTCGCTCTGCTTTTGGGGCTTCATGGCAGGCTCCTCCCCGGCGGAGCATACCGCGGGGAGCATGAGCATGAGAAATGCCCCCAATATTTTTTCTTTCATGGAAAAATCCGGTTTTTGATAATTACTGATACATATACATGGCAACGGGTGCGGGCAACAAGCCCGTCCCGTTCAGAATGGAATGTGTATCAGCAGACGGGAGGTGCACGCAGCCCGTAAATCCGGATCGGAGCGTCCTGCCGGACGGCCGGTTTTTGCGTTTTGAAAATGAAGGAAACTCCCAGCAGCCGTAAGGCGAATGCGACGAGCGTCGCCACCATCATTACCAGCAGCGACAGGTGTGCGATCAGTTGAAACTGCTGCGGGGTATGGCTGTGGCCGGGATTATTCGAGGTACCGGAGAAAGGATGCGAGTGAACATAGATATGCCCGTCGATATTGTGAGCATGGGGAAACAGCGTAACAGAACTCCAGTACCATGCGAAGAGTACCAGTAGCAATACCGCACCTATGTTCCGTTTGTATTTTCGCACTATTCTTTATATGATTGGCTCCAAAGATAACGAAAAAAGATGAAAAATGCATTGTCATCATAAGAAATGCAGACAAATTGCGGATGCAAAATACGAAATACAAATCTCATATTATTAAATACCAATCATTTGACATTTCCAAAAAGTACCCGAAAGCTCAATGATCTTTCCTTATTCATTAGCCTGTGTGATTCGATATAGAGAAAATACAACACCTAATTTTACATTTTTCGGGTGTAAAATTGGGTATCAATCGTATAAAAGATTGATATTCAGAAATTATTTCGGCACGTATGGTACTTGAATATTGATATGCAACAAGACCTTTTCAAAATGGCTCATATCAAACTTGAAGTCCCGTATCAACTGAACCAAAAGAACCGGAAACAACTCTCATGAGCTTACAATCGTTCCAGAAAGCATATCAAAAGATTTCTCAACTTAACCAGTTCTTGATTAGTATGACATACGGGCTGTTTACCCGTACAGCCGTTAAAATCGAGCTTGGTCATGCTGCAATACCTCAGCTTCTACAATCATCGACAAAATTTGTATTATCAAATATGCTTTATTTTAATTCAACCAACAGGTTACACAATAACAAAAGAGATATCCAACATTTGGTTTTCACATTACAACCATTTCTTCTCTGTGGGGAAAATGCGGGGAAAATCCGAAAATAAAAAATCGCCTAACTTGCCATAATCAACAAATTAAGCGATTTTACTTGTACCCGGAGCCGGGGTCGAACCGGCACG
>OGUL01002790.1_pt1 | contig 11144 bp, 7 predicted proteins | sample 1553651 | NCBI WGS metagenome assembly OGUL01 (sample SAMEA2580048, study PRJEB22360) | human gut metagenome | biome: human gut; feature: human-associated habitat; material: faeces | place: Denmark | collected 2008/2010
CATGTGGCGGTTTTCTGCAGTCCGCATAATCCGACAGGACGTGTCTGGGAGCGCTGGGAGATAGAAGAGGCTATGGAAGTATATAAGAATAACGAATGTGTTGTGATCGCAGATGAGATCTGGTCAGACCTGATCTTAAAAGGGAGCCGGCACATTCCGACACAGTCGATCAGTCCGGATGCCAGAAACCGTACGATTGCATTCTATGCACCGAGCAAGACATTTAATCTGGCGGGACTGGTAGGAAGCTATCACATCGTTTTTAACCGAATGTTACGTGACCGTCTGGAGGCAAAATCCAGAAAGTCACATTATAATACGATGAATGTACTGTCCATGCATGCGCTGATCGGAGCCTACGAGGCAGAAGGATATACCTGGGTGAATGAACTTTGTCAGGTATTGTCGGAAAATGTAGAGTATGCGGTCAATCATATCCGTGACTATTACAGAGGAATCAATGTCAGCAAGCCGCAGGGAACGTACATGTTGTTTCTGGACTGTGAGGACTGGTGTGAAGAGAATTACAAGTCACTGGATGAATTGTTGAAAGCCGGCTGGGATGTCGGTGTTGCATGGCAGGATGGAAGACCGTTCCATCAGGAATACGGAATCCGTATGAATCTAGCACTGCCGCTTAGCAGAGTGAAAGAAGCATTTGAACGTCTGGATGAGTATGTATTTCATGTGTAAAGAGCCGGGAATGAAAGAAGTGAGGGAAATTGGAAAATATTATTGTATCATTTAATGTAATCGCACCTGTATTTTTTCTTATGGTGTTAGGATATTTGTTAGTCAATTATACCTCTCTGGCAGACCGTAAGCTTACAAAACAGGCCAATGCGATCGTTTTTAAGATATTTTTGCCGTGTATGTTATTCTATAATGTCTATCAGAGTGACATCGGGGCGGAGATCCACAGCAGGATTAAGTTGTGTATCTGGGCGGCAGGCGGACTTCTGATCCTGTTCGTACTGCTCTGTCTGATCGTTCCAAAGGTTGTGAAGCAGGAAAATCAGCAGGGAGTCGTGATTCAGGGAATCTTTCGCAGCAATTACGTAATCTTCGGAGTTGCGGTTGTGCAGAATATGTATGGAGTAAAAAGCACAACAACGGCGGCGATTTTAAGTGCGATCCTTGTACCGATGTATAATTTTCTGGCAGTAGTTGCACTCTCGATTTTCGGAGAAAAGAGGGAGACAGACTGGAAGAAGATTATTCTCGATATTGTGAAGAATCCGCTGATCATATCTTCGGTGTTGGGAATTATATTTTCGCTGTTGGGAATCAGACTTCCGACGGCAGTGGATACAACGGTTCAGGATCTGGCAAAGCTGTCAACGCCGATTGCATTCATGATCCTGGGAGGAGATCTGGACTTCTCAAAAGTGAGGGGAAACTTAAAAGTTGCATCGGTGGTACTGACGATCAAGCTTGTGATCTTACCACTTATTATGATCCCGATGATCGTTATGATGGGATACAGGGATGCGGATCTGTTGTCAGGCCTGCTGGCATATCAGACTCCGGTTGCGGTATCCAGTTATATCATGGCACAACAGGCAGGAGCAGATGGACAGCTTGCCGGACAGCTGGTGGTGTTTTCATCGGTGCTTTCGATCTTTACGTTGTTTGTGACGATATTGATATTGCGGACGATAGGATTGCTTGGGATTTAATTCAGAAAGGCACGACGACCCGGACCTGCATAAAAAGTAGGAAGCCGTTCCTGTTCAGGTTCCGTCGGCGGGAAATACTAAAGCGTCAAAATTATGCTAAAAACGGGCTTCCGAAATTTGCAACTCGCCATTCGGCTCAAACAGGCAAATTTCGAAAACCCAACGCATAATTTTGACGCTTAACTATTTCCAACACCTTCTTCACATTCACTGGAACGGCTTTCTACTTTTTATTCCGTGGGTGTCGAATGCCTTACGAATGAAACCTGCTAAGAAAAGTCAATAATTATTTTTATCTTTTTTATTTTCTGTCACAAAATATATTTGCGTACCACAAATAGACTGTCTGATTGGCAGTCTAAAAAATTATTTATTTTATATAAGATTATATATTTTTATATAGTTCGGTTACTCGAGCATAATAAATGCGTAAAAACTTATTTAATCCGGCTATCTTTGCTGATTTTTTACTTTTACCTTCTGATTCCTTTTTTACAACATATCGGTAAACCGGATCTTCTGGTCTGGAACGCATTTTTAAACTTCTCATTGTTTCGTATCCTACTTTGCGCAATGATGCTGAACCACGTTTCGAGATTTTCCTATTACAACCTACAAATTGACCAGATTCATACGGTGGTGGATCAATTCCTGCGAATGCAACCAATGCCTTCCCGTTGCGAAATCTGCGAACATCTCCTATTTCTGCAATTAACTTTGGGGCTAATGTATTTCCCACTCCACCCATTTCTCTTACAACCGAATATTCTGGCAAAGTCTTGGCTATTTCCTGCATCCGTGATAAAATTAGACCAAGGGTTGCATCAACTTCCTTGAGCACCCGAACTGCTTCAGTCACCAGTATTTTGACCGATGAGGTTTCTGAAGGTAATGTGGGAATACTTTCCTGAGCCAGGGTGTATATAACTTTGGCTTTTTCCTGGCTTGGGACGTATTTCTTTTCTTTTGCCCAAAGTATATACTCTTCAGTAAATTCCTGTTCAGACATAGATGTTATTACATCATAATGCCAAAAACGTTCCACAAAATCACTTCTTTTATCTTTCCGATTTGTTTCATTCCAACTTGCAAGAAGATTCTTTATTCCAGGCATGGTCAAATCTAAAAGATGGGTCAATTCAGCGAGAGATAAAAGATGAAGCTTCATATAATGCCGATATTGCTGTCCAAGCAACTTCAACTCTTCATAAATCTCTCCAGAAGTTTGAAATTCTTTCATTTTAAACCAATGATCAATTCCATAATTAGCAATGATACGGGAATCAATCTTGTCGGTTTTGGCTTTTCGCAGACTTTCGTTACGATAACTTTTCATAAGATACGGATTAATTACAGAAACAAAAAATCCTTTTTCCTGTAAATATGTAAGAACTGGAAGATGATAAATTCCGGTTGCTTCCATAACGATTTTGACTTCATCATTTAGTCTGAAAAGCATGGAAGATAATTCGCTTAAATCCTTTTGGGTATGGGTAATATTGAAAGGCTTACTAACAATCTCTCCATATGGTTTCAAAATACATACTGTACTTTTCCCTTTTGATACATCAATTCCTACGCTGATCATAATATACTCCTTTTCTTTTTATAGAATTGCAGTTGTTTATCCCATCTACACTTATTATGATTCAGTTTAGTTCGTTACGCGAAAGCTCCTGCGAGTTTCAACCTGCTTAAATGAATGTTTATAATAAGGGGATGGCTGACGGTTTCATTCACGGATGTGAAAATCCTAATGGCAATATGTCATACCAACTACTTCCCTTATTATAATAAAATAAGTGTAGATGTTAGAGTTAATTACTCTCTAACAACTACACTTTTATGGTACTAAATGGCAATTGCGTAACCGTAGTGGCCTCCACCGGGTTACACTTCCGGGCATTTCATTTATTAACATTCGCTGCCAGTCACGACTTGAAGGAAACAATAGATAAGGATTATTGTGAATGTGGAATGCCGTTAGAAACAATTAGAGAGTCAGAAGCACCGTTAAAGGAACGAAGCGAACGTGTTTGAGGCGAACGCCGAGTTTGAGCGTAGTTCCTTTGCTTTTAGGTGATTCTGACTCTCTTAGTGTTTCTTATGGTATGGAACCTGAACAAGAAGCCTTATCTATTGTTTCCTTCAAGGACTGAGAGGCCGCTTCCCCAGTTAATAAATTAAATCCCAATTTAATTTAGCATCTCCCGCAATTTCTCATTCACCATTCCGGGATTTGCCTTTCCTTTCATTGCTTTCATCGTCTGTCCGACCAGTGCTCCGAGGGCTTTTTCTTTACCGCCTTTGTAATCGGCGATTGCTTTTGGATTCTTTGCAATGACTTCTTTTAACACTTCTTCCAGTGCACCTTCATCATTAACTGTCTTTAATCCATGCTCTTCTACGTAACTTTCCGGATCTACATTCTTTTCAAATACCTGTTCGAATACTTCTTTTGCAACGGAACTGTTAATAGTTCCGTCCTCTGTAAGCCCGATCAGTTTTGCAAGATTAGCCGGTGAGAAGCTGATATCTTCCGGTTCCATGCTGTGTTCTTTTAACAGACGCATGGTTTCTACCATCAGCCAGTTGGATACTTTCTTCGGTTTCCCACAGATTGCCGTCGTCTCTTCAAAGATATCCGCCATGTGTTTGGATTCTGTGAGTATTTCTGCATCATACTGCGGGATATCGAATTCTTTTTTATAACGTTCCAGTTTTTCATCACGGAATTCCGGCTGTTTTTCTTTGATCTTTTCGATCCACTCATCATCGATCACGATTGGTACAAGATCCGGTTCCGGGAAATAACGATAATCCTGAGCATCTTCTTTGGAACGCATGGCATGAGATGATTCTTTATTGTCATCCCATCGTCTCGTTTCCTGGATAACGGATTTTCCCTCTTCGATGAGTTCGATCTGACGTTCTCTCTCTCCTTCAATGGCTCTTGCGATTGCCTTGAATGAGTTCAGGTTCTTCATCTCTGTTCTGGTTCCGAACTCCTGGGTTCCCACTTCTCTTACGGATAAGTTGACATCCGCTCTCATCGAACCTTCCTGGAGCTTACAATCAGATGCTCCCAGATACTGGATAATCGTTCTTAATTTCTCCAGATATGCAATGACTTCTTCCGATGAACGCATATCCGGCTCGGATACGATCTCTACAAGCGGCACACCGCTTCGGTTAAAGTCTACCAGAGATGTGTCATCCCATTCATCATGTACCAGCTTTCCGGCATCTTCCTCCATATGCATTTCATGGATACGGACTTTTTTCTTTGTATCTCCTACTGCAATCTCCACATAGCCGTTTCTGGCGATTGGCTGATAAAGCTGTGAAATCTGGTAGTTCTGCGGGTTATCCGGATAAAAATAGTTCTTACGGTCGAATTTACACACTCTTGTAATATCGCAATGTGTTGCAAGACCGATTCCCATTGCATATTCTACAACTTGTTTATTTAATACCGGAAGTGATCCAGGCATACCGGTACAAACCGGGCATGTATGTGTATTCGGTGCTCCTCCGAATGCAGTGCTGCATCCGCAGAAGATCTTCGTCTTTGTTGCAAGCTCTACATGGACCTCAAGTCCAATGACTGTCTCATATTGTTTTGCCATGACTATCTGTCCTCCTTTGCAAGTTCTGGTGCTTCATATACTTTCGTCTGTTCAAATGTATATGCGGTCTGAATGATTTTATTTTCTTCGAAACAATTTCCAATCAGCTGCATACCTACCGGAAGTCCTTTGGAATCCTTTCCTACCGGGATTGTGATTCCCGGAAGTCCTGCCAGGTTGACGGAAATCGTGTAAATATCTCCCAGATACATCTTGATCGGATCACTTAAAGATTCGCCCATCTTCAATGCCGTCGTTGGTGCAACCGGTCCTAAGATCACATCGTATTTTGCAAATGCATCGTCAAAGGCTTTCTTGATCAGCGCCTTTGTCTTCAGTGCCTTTACATAATATGCATCGTAATAACCGGAGCTAAGGACGAAGGAACCAAGCATGATACGACGCTTTACCTCTGCACCAAAGCCCTCGGAACGGGTCTTCTTATACATATTGTGAAGGTCACGGTACTCTGCGGTACGGTAACCATATTTGACACCATCGAAACGCTCTAAGTTCGAAGATGCCTCCGCGGATGCAATGATATAATAAGCAGGAATCGCATATTCTACCATACCAAGGTCGAACTCTTCCACGATCGCGCCCTTTTCTTCAAGCTTCTTTGCGGCTGCAAGCACGGCAGTCTTGACATCCTCATCGATACCCTCTGCGAAATAATCTCTTGGAATACCGATCTTCATACCCTTTACATCGTCCACTAATGCCGATGTGAAATCATCCTCTGCCTGTGCGTAGGAAGTGGAATCCTTGTCATCATGCTTACAGATTGCTTCAAGGATCGTTGCACAGTCTGTTACATCCTTGGCGAGTGGTCCAATCTGATCAAGCGATGAACCATACGCGATCAAACCATAACGGGACACTCTTCCGTATGTCGGCTTGATACCTGTCACACCGCAAAATGCGGCCGGCTGACGGATACTTCCACCTGTATCGGAACCAAGTGCATATGGAATTTCCTCTGCTGCAACGGCTGCTGCCGAACCACCGGAAGAACCGCCCGGTACCTTGTCTGTATCCCACGGATTTCTTGTCACACCATAATAAGAAGTCTCCGTTGTACTACCCATAGCGAACTCATCCATGTTGGTCTTGCCCAGGATGACTGCACCGGCTTTTTCCAGATTCAGCACTGCTTCCGCACTGAAGGTCGGAATAAAATTCTCCAAAATTTTAGAAGAGCAGGTGGTCAGGGTTCCCTCGGTACACATATTGTCTTTGATAGCGAAAGGGACACCGGCCAGGGGGCCTGTCAGTTCTCCCGCTTCGATTTTCTTTTGTACTTCCGCTGCCTGTTTCAAAGCCTTTTCCCGTTCCACGGTCACATAGCAGTGGTAAGTATCCTCACCGGCTGCGATCTCATCCAGAACGGCCTGCGTCGCTTCCACCGCCGTAGTCTTACCTTCCCGGATCGCCTTCGCCAGCTCTACTGCTGTCAGGGATAAAATATCCATATCCATTCTCCTTTTCAACACCTCAGTCCAAAGTCGAAGACCTTCGATTTTCAATCAAAAGTCGAGGCTTTTTGATCCTAATCAAAAATCCAAGGCTTTTGACATTAGTCAAAAGTCTTTGGTACAACAAACATGTTGTCCTTCTCGCCGGGTGCATTGGCCAGGGTCTGTTCACTCTCGTCCCCATTGGTCACCACATCCTCACGGAAGACATTCTGAACCGGGAATACATGGGACATAGGTTCCACACCGGTAGTATCCAGTTCGCTTAGTTTGTCAATATAGTCCAGCATTCTTCCCATATCCTTTTTCGCTGCTTCCTTCTCTTCATCAGAAAGCTCGAGTTTTGCCAGAATGCCTACATATTCTATGGTCTCGTCACTGATCACGTTCGCCATACTAATTTCCATTCCTTTCCTGTTCTTTCCGCACTAATCTCTCACTTTAATGTGTACCTCACGCAGCTGCTGCTCCGTCACTTCGCCGGGAGCCCCGCACATCAGATCCTGTGCATTGCCGTTCATGGGGAAAGCGATCACCTCACGGATGTTATCCTCGTTCCGAAGCAGCATGATCATACGATCCACGCCGGGAGCCATTCCCGCATGAGGGGGTGCTCCGAACTGGAACGCCTGATACAGTGCTCCAAACTTGGTCTTTAATGTCTCTTCGTCATAACCTGCGATGGCGAAAGCTTTTTTCATGATCTCGATGTCATGGTTACGTACTGCGCCGGAGGACAGTTCCACGCCGTTGCATACGATGTCGTACTGATAAGCCAGGATCTCCAGCGGATCCATGGTATTCAATGCTTCCAGGCCGCCCTGGGGCATAGAGAACGGATTGTGGGTGAATCCGATCTGCTTCGTCTCGGGATCCAGCTCAAACATCGGGAAATCGTTCACATAGCAGAAACGGTAAGCATCCTTCTCGATCAGATCCAGCTTCTCGCCCAGCTCGGTACGGATATGACCTGCATAGTAGTTCGCCTTATCCTCTTTGTCCGCAATGAAGAAGATGGTACCTCCGGCAGAAAGTCCTGCCATTTCTGCCAGTTCTCCCTTCATCTCTTCGGGGATAAATTTATCGATGGGGCCCTTGTAGCTCATATCCTCTGCCACTTCGAGATAACCAAGTCCACCCATACCAAGAGAAGTCGCAAAGCTTAACAGCTTCTCATGGAAGCCTTTGGACATCTCCGCATGTACTTTGATGGCACGGACGGTTCTGCCGATAAAAGGTTTAAACGTACATCTCTGGAAAAACTCCGTCACATCCATAATTCTCAAAGGATTGCGCAGATCCGGCTTGTCACAGCCGAACTCCAGCATTGCCTGTTTGTAACTGATGATGGGGAACGGTGTCTCGGTGATCCTGCTGCCTTCGGGAGCAAACTTTACAAAGGTATCATGCAATACTTCCTCGCCTACCTTGAAGACATCCTCCTGAGTCACGAAGCTCATCTCGAAATCCAGCTGATAGAACTCTCCGGGAGATCTGTCTGCTCTGGCATCCTCGTCGCGGAAGCAGGGAGCGATCTGGAAATACTTATCGAAGCCGGAAGCCATGAGCAGCTGCTTATACTGCTGGGGTGCCTGGGGAAGCGCATAGAATTTTCCTTTAAATTTTCTGCTGGGAACAATATAGTCTCTGGCGCCCTCGGGAGAAGAAGCACACAGGATCGGGGTCTGGATCTCCAAAAATCCCATGTCTGTCATCTTCTGGCGCAGATAACTGATCACCTTGGAACGAAATACAATGTTGTCCTTTACTTTTGCATTTCTAAGGTCAAGATAACGATATTTTAATCTCACATCTTCCCGGATCTCTTTAGACGTCTGGATCTCGAAAGGAAGCTGTTTATATACTCTTCCCAACACATCGATCTTGTGTGCTTCCAGTTCGATGGTGCCGGAAGGAATCTTCGGGTTGTAGGTCTCTTCGTCTCTGTGCTCCATGAGACCGGTTATGGACAGGCACATTTCTTTGGTGATGCCCTTTAAAAGCTCCGGCTTACGGATGACCACCTGTAATACACCGTACATATCCCGCAGATCGATAAAGGATACGCCGCCGTGGTCACGGATGTTCTCCACCCAGCCTGCCACCTGCAAAGTCTGTCCGATCTGCTGTTCACTGATCTCTTTCATTGTTAAATCTCTGTACATATCGCACCTCCTGTTATATAGTGTCCCGAATGTGCGCTCCCTGTACAGCTTATTTTTGAATACAAAAAGCCCCGGGACATGTTAAAACATATCCCGGGACGAATCATCTAATCCGTGGTACCACCCGAATTGACAGGCGCCTTTGCCTATCCACTCTTGTCACTTAACGCGTGCAACGTGTCATCCTAGCTGCATGTGATATTCTGCAGTTCAGATCACCTGCTCCGGAGTGTTCCCTTCGCCAGCTTCCGCAAACAGCGCTCTCAGTCGGTGACGCTGTATTCCTGTCGTTTCCCTTGGCAAGAGTCTCTTTCATAGCATTTACAAAACAGTTTTTCAACTTAGGTTTATAATATGCGCACGAAAGAAATCTGTCAAGAACTTTTTTATTGTAACAGTTCAGCCATGGACATATCCGAGCGTAAAAATCATGCTTGCATGATTTTTCGGACGAATATGTTCATGAGATAAGCGCCGATTTATGAGCAAAGGTAGTCACGTAGTGACGCAAAAGCGTGTTAACGCGACTTTGCGAATGGTGCAGGCTGAACAGGATGTTAGTCACATGCATTCTTGAACTGATTCCAGATCTCCGCATGCAGATCCTCTGCCTCCTGGGAGATATTCTGCACGATCTCGCCCTCCGCAGCATCTTCCGGCAATACGATCAATTTCTTCATATCGTCAGAAATATACTCTTCCGCGGCTTTATTTGTGCAGTAATAGCCGATATATTCAAAGCATTTCGCCGCATTTTCCGGTTGGTTGATATAATCTAAAAATGCATATGCCGCATCTGCATTTGGTGCCTTCGCAGGAACAAACCCTGCCATGATACCGAATCCGAGACCTTCCTTCGGATATACTACCTCCAGGTCCGGTCTGGCCTGCAGTGCCGTGGACACCTGGGAAGTGTACAGAAATGCCGCTGCGACTTCCCCGCTGATCAGATAATCCTGCGTATTATTATCATTGATCACACGGATGTTGGGAGCCAGTGTCAGCAGTTTATCTCCCGCTGCCCGGATCACATCCAGATCCTCTGTGTTAAAGGATTCTCCCATGGTCTTTAGGGTAATTCCATCAATGACACGGTAATTTGCAGTCAGTGCCACATTGTTTTCCAATTCCGGATTCCACAGATCTTCATATCCCGTAATCTTCACATCCGTCAGTCCCGGATCGTATACGATCAAAGGAATGCCCGCTCCGTAGGGCACAGTGTATTCATTCTGCGGATCATAGAACTGTGACATAAACACCGGATTCAGATTATCATAGCTGCTGATCCTGGATGTATCCAGCTTCTGCACCAGTCCCTCCTGTATCGCAAGTTCGATGATATAATCATCTGCAATGACCAGATCGTAATCACCGCCCTTGGTCTCCTCCAGCTTTGCCAGCATGTCTTCATCATAATCAAAGTTGGAATAATTGATCCGGATACCGGTCTCTTTTTCAAAACCGTCCAGGATCTCCTGAGGGAACATGCCATCCCAGGTATAGAGATTCAGTTCTCCCTTATCTTCTTTCCCGCCTGCTCCACAGCCGGTAAACAACGTGGCCAGCATGGTCGCTGCCAACAGCATCGCCAGCTTTTTCTTCATAATCTCCTCCTTCGATGCAGATTTTCTGCATCCGCTTCTATTTTCCCATGATGATTATGGGAATACACTCCCGCCAGACACAACAATATCACAAGCAGCATGACTGTTGCAAGTGCGTTGATCTCCGGTGTCACACCGGTCTTCAATTTCGTATAGATCTTCACCGGCAGAGTATTGACCTTCGGTCCGGTGACAAATATGCTGATCACCACATCATCAAAAGACATGGCAAATGCCAGCAGTACCCCTGACAGGATCGCCGGCAGGATCTGCGGAAGTATCACGTCCCGGAATACCTGCCATTTCGACGCTCCCAGATCCAAGGCCGCTTCTTCCAGGGAATGGTCCATTCCCCCCAGCCTCGCCCTTACCATCGTAAAAATATACGGCACGCAGAATGTAGTATGGGCGATCACCAGAGTGACCATACCAAAGGGCAGACCCATCAGGGAAAATACGGACAAAAATACCATACCCAGAATGATCTCCGGGATCATGATCGGCAGGGGAGACACATAAGCCACAGCCTCATTCAGTTTTCTCTTCCTGCGACTCATCCCCAGTGCCCCCGAGGTACCGATCAGCACAG
>OGUL01002807.1_pt1 | contig 11100 bp, 7 predicted proteins | sample 1553651 | NCBI WGS metagenome assembly OGUL01 (sample SAMEA2580048, study PRJEB22360) | human gut metagenome | biome: human gut; feature: human-associated habitat; material: faeces | place: Denmark | collected 2008/2010
CACGCTTTTCCATGTGTGCATAGCAGTTTGTGAGTTTTCCTGACTGGTATGTGGAGGGAGAACATCCAGCATAAGCCAAAACTTTGTCAGGAGAGTTAAAATTCGAAAAATCCCCTACCTCTGCAAGAATCATCGCAGCAGAATGAAATCCCATTCCGGGAATCGAAAGGATCGGCGGTTTCAATTCATCCATGATTTTCCGAATGGCATCTTCAATTTCATTGATTTCGGAGGTAAGTTCTTGAATGAGCTTAATGGTGTGCTTTAATTCCAAAGACTTAGCAGGCATAACAGAACCAATGGATGTTCTGGCTGCATCTCGGATATGAGTAGCTTTATCTTTTCGGTAATGGCCTCTGGATGTTTTCACGAGAATATTAGCTAATCTGGTCAGATGAGCTTCTGAAATCTGCTTTGCACCGGGATACTCACTGAGAAGTGCGTAGATTGAAGTGCCGTGGATAGACGAAACAAGCTGTTCCAATTCCGGAAACAGGATTGTAACCAATCTGGACACCGACTGCTTTAGTTTAGCGCGTTCCTGAACTTTATCAAATCGGTATCTCGTGAGTGACTTTAGTTCTTCGTTGTGATATGCTGTATCTGTGTAGGACTTGAGGTCTACATCGGACAACAGCATAGTTGCAATCGTTTTTGCATCCACACGATCGGTTTTAGTTTTGCGAAGACTGAGGCTCTTTCGATACAGGTTGGTATGCAAGGGATTCATGACATAGACGGGCAGATCATTGTCAAGAAGAAACCCAAGGATGTTGTAGCTATAATGTCCGGTAGCCTCAAGCCCTACTTTTATTTTGTCTGATTTTTGAGAACAGTCTTGGATTGTTTGTAGCAGACTTTTGAAACCATCCATGTTGTTGGGAATGGTAAAGCAATCGACAAGGGTCGTTCCTTCCGAATCGAGAATGCAACAGTCATGCTTATCTTTGGCAACATCAATTCCGACACAGACCATTTTATACCTCCGTTATATTATTCAATGCTGCTTAGGACCACAGACTTCTTTGCTCTTGTAACCTCGTTCTAAATAAACCGTCTGGCGGTATCTAACTGATTAACATTTCAACAAAGAAGCTGTGGTTGGAGCCTTCGTCAAACCGTCTTTGCGGTAGGAGGTGTTCACCAATCCACAGCATCCCATACAGTGTAGCATACCGCTGGAGAGCGGTCTATAAATACTACTCTTTTATAATACGAGGGGGTAGATGTAGAATGAGTTCACAATACAGAAGGTGTAGGGGTATGCTTTCTGTATGGTAAAATATCATTTTACATTGGAGGTTCTACAAATGAAAATGCTCAAGAAAATGGCCGCCCTTCTGCTGGCCGGCGTAATGGCAATGGCACTGCTCACCGCTTGCGGCGATGACAGCGCACCTTCTTTCGCACAGAAGACTGAAGATGCAGCTTTTGGTGCTATGAAGCAGGCCACAGGTATTCAGGTAAATGATGCAGATTTGAAGAAACTCGCTGAGAGCAAGATTGATTTGATCGACACCGAGAAGGGCACTTTTGATTCTCGGAAATCCTACTCCGTTGAGGATTACAAAAAGTTCCAGCAAGATATTTCGACTGGTAAGGGTTCTATGACGATGGCATTGCCTCTGATGAAGGATGGCAAAATGCAGAATGGCATCTATGAAGTAATGGAAATTACTGCAGATAACATTGGAAGTCTGAATCAGGGTACGGATACTATGCAAGATTTGCTGGATGGAATGGCAAGTGCATATGGTGTGTCTGTCAAAATTACGAAAATTGGTGTTGCAGCTAAGACTGTAAATGGAAAGACTTACGCTGCAGTTGCAATGACTTATGAGGTTACTGCAAAGCCCCAGCAGTAATATCTAATCTGACATACAAGCCCCGGAGCGCCTACCCCTGGCCCTCCGGGGCTTTTTTCTGCCTATGGGGCAGAACTTACAAAAAAACTCTCGAAATATTGGATAGAATCCCTTAAAAAATGCCAACACAGAAGGAGAAAATTGTGATATAATCAAAACAATAAAGGATAAAACAGAGAGTGTGCTATCCTGAAAAAATACAAAAGGAGGAGAGTCCTATGGCACAGTTTCTCTCCAAGCCCTTTGGCATGACTCCAAACGGCGAAAAGATCAATGAATACATCATCTCGAACCCCGGCGGGCTGGCGGTCAGTGTGCTGAACTACGGCTGTATCATCAAGAATATCTGGGTACCCACCAAGCGTGGGCCGGTGGATGTGGTGCTGGGCCACGACACCTACGCCGATTACGTCAAGGACTTTGAATCGTCCGGCAGTACCTGCTGCGGCGCATTCGTTGGCCGGTACGCCAACCGCATCGAGAATGCCGTGTTCAACGTGGGCGGCAAGACCTATCAGCTGGAAGCCAACAACGGCAAAAACCACCTGCACGGTACCTTCCCGCGCAAGCTGTATGAGGTAAAGACCTTTGGCGATACCCTGCTTCTGGAGGCGGAAAGCCCCGATGGAGAGGATGGTTTCCCGGGAAATCTGAAGATCTCGGTGCGGTATATCCTGACTGAGGACAACGCCCTGCGGATGGATTACCGTGTCTCCTCTGATGCCGACACCATCATCAACCTGACCAACCACACCTACTTCAATCTGGATGGCGGCGGCGATGTGCTGGGCCAGAAGCTGCGCATCTATGCGTCCCGCTATCTGGAGGGCAACAACGAGACCTGCCCCACCGGCAATATCCTGCCCGTGGCGGGCACGCCGATGGATTTCCGGGCGGGCAAGCCCATTGGCCGGGACATCGACACCGGCTTTTCCCAGACCACCATGGTGGGCGGCGGCTATGACCACTGCTTTGTCATCGACAGGGGCCGCGGGGCCAGCCAGAGCCTGTGCGCCTGGGCTTCCAGCGATAAGACCGGCATCAGCATGAAGGTCTATACCACCCAGCCCGGCGTGCAGCTCTACACCGGCAATTTCCTGCAGGACTGCCCTGCCCCCGGCAAGGGCGGCGTGCCGATGCAGAAATACGGCGGCTTTGCGCTGGAGACCCAGCACTTCCCCTGCAGCCCCTCCCACCCGGAGTTCCCCTCCACCGCCCTGCGGGCCGGGAAAGTGTTCCGTGCCAACACCACCCTGCGGTTCTTCACCGGCAAACAGTGTGGAAAACTGTAAAATGCAGCCCTCTCATTCAAAGCCTGACAGCTTTGCCCGGGAGGGCTTTTTCTCTGATTTGCACAAAGCGTTCCATCACTCCATGTGCAAAACACAAAAAACGCTTGTAAATCAATGCGCGGAAAAATAAATGGAAACAAAAATCCATCCTTATAAAATTCCCGTTACTTGATTCTGCGGCCAAAACGTTGTATCCTTGTGGCAGAAGGCGGGCCTGCCCCGCGCAAGCAACTTTGGTGACGAGAAGAGAGGTACTTTTATGGCAATTTTGGTTTCCGGCGGTGCCGGTTATATCGGCAGCCACACCTGTATCGAACTGCTGAACGCTGGCTTTGACATCGTGGTGGCAGATAACTATTACAACGCTTCCCCCGTGGTGCTGGATCGGGTCAAGCAGATCACCGGCAAGGACTTCCGGTTCTATCAGGCTGATATGACAAAGCACGAGGATGTGGAGAAGATCTTCACCGAGTGCCCCGATATCGATGCTGTCATCCAGTTTGCCGCCTATAAGGCTGTGGGCGAGAGCGTTTCCAAGCCCATCGAGTACTACTACAACAACCTCAACTGTACGCTGGTCATTCTGGACGTGATGCGCCGCCACAACTGCCGCAACTTCGTGTTCAGCTCCTCCGCCACCGTCTACGGCGACCCCGCCAGCGTGCCCATCACCGAGGACTTCCCCGTGGGTGCCACCACCAACCCCTACGGCACCACCAAGGCCTTTACCGAGCGCATCCTGACCGATGTCTGCAAGGCTGACCCCACCCTGAATGTGGCCCTGCTCCGTTACTTCAACCCCATCGGTGCCCACAAGTCCGGCCTGATCGGCGAGGACCCCAACGGCATCCCCAACAACCTGATGCCCTACATCGCCAAGGTGGCCGTGGGCAAGCTGGAAAAGGTGCACGTCTTTGGCAACGACTACCCCACCCCCGACGGCACCGGCGTGCGCGATTACATCCATGTGGTTGACCTGGCCCGGGGCCATGTCTGCGCCATCAAGAAGCTGCAGACCAACTGCGGCCTGTTCATCTGCAACCTGGGCACCGGCCACGGTTACAGCGTGCTGGATGTCATCCATGCCTTTGAGAAGGCCTGCGGCAAGAAGCTCCCCTATGTGATCGATCCCCGCCGCCCCGGCGATATCGCCGAGTGCTATGCCGATCCCACCAAGGCCAAGAACGAGCTGGGCTGGGTGGCTGAGTACGGCATCGAGGAGATGTGTGCCGACAGCTGGAACTGGCAGAAGAACAACCCCGACGGCTACCATACCGTAAAATAAACAGAACTGTTCTCAAAACGCACCTTTGAACGTGAAAATTCAGGGGTGCGTTTTCTTTTGCCCGGAAATCTGCCGGAACAGGAGAAGGATTTCCACAAAAAACAGCGGGGACAGGCGAGAATTTTTGCCGCTTCCTGCCTTGACAATGCCTTTGAGTTAGCATATATTAAGACTGTTCATATACACTAACATTTTGTCGAAGGAAAGGCATCTGCCATGACATTAAAGGAACTGAAGATCGGCGAAAGTGCCGTGATCGATGCAGTGGGCGGAACGGGAGAACTCCGCCAGCATTTTCTGGATATGGGGCTGATTCCCGGCGAGAAGGTCACGCTGGTGAAATTTGCGCCCATGGGGGACCCCATGGAGCTTCAGATCCACGGCTATGAGCTGACCCTGCGGCTGGACGATGCGGCACGGATCGAGATCACCCCGGCGGAAGCACCCGCAGCAGCTCCGGCACGGAAGGCCGGCCGGATGGTGGAGCACCCGGGCCTGGGCGAGGGCGGCCGCTACCACACCAAAAAGGGCGAGAACCCTCTGCCCGACGGCACGACCCTTACCTTTGCACTGGCGGGCAACCAGAACTGCGGCAAGACGACCCTGTTCAACCAGCTCACCGGCTCCAACCAGCATGTGGGCAACTTTCCGGGCGTGACGGTGGACCGCAAGAGCGGTGCCATCAAGGACCACCCGGAGACCGAAGTCACCGACCTGCCCGGCATCTACTCCATGTCGCCCTATTCCAGCGAGGAGATCGTGACCCGGCAGTTCATCATCGGCGAAAAACCCACGGGCATCATCAATATCGTGGATGCCACCAACATCGAGCGCAACCTGTACTTAACGATGCAGCTGATGGAGCTGGACACCCCCATGGTGCTGGCACTGAATATGATGGATGAGGTGCGCGGCAACGGCGGCACCATCAACATCAACGAGATGGAAGCGATGCTGGGCATCCCGGTGGTCCCCATTTCCGCCGCCAAGAACGAGGGCGTGGACGAGCTGGTGGATCACGCCATCCATGTGGCAAAGTATCAGGAGCGTCCGGGCCGGATGGACTTCTGCGGCGAGGATGACCACGGCGGTGCCGTTCACCGCTGCATCCACGGCATCATCCATCTCATCGAGGACCACGCCCGGGCGGCGGGGATCCCGGTGCGCTTTGCTGCCACAAAGCTGGTGGAGGGCGACCCCCGCATTGAGGAGGCCCTGAAGCTGGATCAGAACGAAAAAGAGATGATCGAGCATATCATCCTGCAGATGGAGCAGGAGCGCGGCCTGGACCGCGCCGCCGCCATTGCAGATATGCGGTTCCACTTTATCCACCAGCTGGTGAATCAGACTGTGGTAAAGCCCCACCAGAGCAAGGAGCAGCTGCGCAGCGCAAGGATCGACCGCTTCCTCACTGGAAAATATACGGCGATTCCGGCGTTTGTGGGCATCATGGCGCTGGTGTTCTATCTGACCTTCGGCGTGATCGGCGCGGGGCTGCAAAGCCTGCTGGAACGGGGCATTGAGAACCTGACGATTCTTGTAGACAATGCCCTGACGGCGTGGAACGTCAACGATGCAGTGCATTCGCTGGTGATCGACGGCATCTTTACCGGTGTGGGCAGTGTGCTGAGCTTCCTGCCCATCATCGTGACCCTGTTCTTCTTCCTTTCCCTGCTGGAGGATACCGGCTATATGGCCCGCGTGGCCTTTGTGATGGACAAGCTGCTGCGGCGCATCGGTCTTTCGGGCCGCAGCATCGTGCCCATGCTCATCGGCTTTGGCTGCACGGTTCCCGGTGTGATGGCAAGCCGCACGCTGCCCTCGGAGCGGGACCGAAAAATGACCATCCTGCTCACGCCCTTTATGAGCTGTTCGGCCAAACTCCCGATCTACAGCCTGTTTGCGGTGACCTTCTTCCCGGAGTACGCCGCACTGGTCATGGTGGGCCTGTATTTCCTGGGCATCCTTGTGGGCATCGGAATGGCCTTTCTGCTCAAGGGAACGCTGTTCAAAGGCGAGGCCGTGCCCTTTGTCATGGAGCTGCCCAACTACCGCCTGCCCGGCCTGAAAAATGTGGCCCAGCTGCTCTGGGAAAAGGCCCGGGATTTCCTCGAGCGTGCCTTTACGGTCATCTTCCTGGCAACCATCGTCATCTGGTTCCTGCAGAACTTTGACTTCCAGCTCAGCCTGACCGCAGACCCGCAGGAGAGCATCCTGGCCTGGATCGCCAGCGGCATCGCGCCGTTGTTCGCACCGCTGGGCTTTGGCGACTGGCGGGTGTCCACGGCGCTGATCACCGGCTTTATGGCAAAGGAGAGCGTTGTCTCTACCCTTACCATCCTGTATGGCTCCTCTGCCGCACTGGGCGCGGCGCTCAGCCCGGCGGCAGCGGCTCCCCTGCTGGTGTTCTGCCTGCTCTATACTCCCTGCATCGCCGCTGTGGCATCGGTCAAGCGGGAGATGGGCGGCCGCTGGGCCACTGTTATGGTCGTAAACCAGTGCGTTGTGGCATGGCTTGCCGCGCTCGTTGTGCGGTTCCTCGCCGTGGCAGTGCTGTGACCCTGCCCTGAAGCATATCAAAAGCCCGTACCGTGAAAATCTTCATGGTGCGGGCTTTTTGCGTTGGACAAAGTATATGGAGCAGGAGATTTTACGCTGCCTGCCCTTGACAACAGAGATTCCCTGTGCTAAAATACTTCAAAAATGAACAATGCAAAAAGAGAGAAAGAAGGGTGCGGAATGCGTGAGCTGAACCCCAGTGTGGAATTTGCCAACAAGACGGGCCTTGTGTACAGCGCTGTCTGCAAGCCGCTGTGCCAGAAGCTGCACCTGCCGCAGACAGCGTTTGATATCCTGATGTTCCTTGCCAACAACCCCAACTACACGACCGCCCGCGATATCGTGGAGGTGCGCCACATCAAGGCGAACCTTGTCTCGGTGAATGTGGACAAGCTGGTGCAGGAGGGCTTTCTGGAGCGCCGTCCGGTGCCGGGTGACCGCCGCAAAACGGAGCTTGCCTGCACCGAAAAGGCGCAGTCCATCATCGAACAGGGCCGCAGGATGCAGGATGATTTCATCCGCCGCCTGATGGCAGGGCTGGAGGAAGAAAAACTCGAGATATTTTTTGAAGTCATCGATACGATGAGCGAAAATCTGGATGCGATCCTGGAAGGAGAAAAATAAGATGAATCTGCTGTTTACCATCATTGTTACCTTTTTTGCCGGAATGGGCGCGGGCCTGGGCACCGGCTTTGCGGGCATGAGCGCCGCCGCGGTCATCAGCCCGATGCTCATCACTTTCCTGGGGATGGACCCCTATATGGCGGTCGGCATTGCCCTTTCCTCGGATGTGCTGGCCAGTGCGGTATCTGCCTTCACCTACCACAAAAACAAGAACCTGGATATCAAGAACGGCCTGATCATGATGGCCAGTGTGCTGCTGTTCACCGTGGTGGGCAGCTGGGTGGCAAGCCTGGTGCCTTCCACCACCATGGGCAGCTTCTCGGTGTTTATGACATTCCTGCTGGGCATTAAATTCATCGTCAAGCCCGTTATGACCACCAAAGAAGCCATGCAGGGGGTCTCTGCTGAGAAGCGTGCCCTTCAGTCTGTCGTCTGCGGCGTGGTCATCGGAATGATCTGCGGCTTTATTGGTGCCGGCGGCGGCATGATGATGCTGCTCATCCTGACCAGCGTGCTGGGCTACGAGCTCAAAACTGCCGTGGGCACCAGCGTGTTTATTATGACTTTCACCGCCCTGACCGGTGCGGCCTCCCACTTTGCCATCGGCGGCGCACCGGACTGGACCGTGTTCATCCTCTGCGTCCTGTTCACCCTGCTGTGGGCCCGCATCGCCGCTGTCTTTGCCAATAAGGCCGATGCCAAGACCCTGAACCGTGCAACCGGCATCGTTCTGGTCGTGCTGGGCATCGTGGTCATGGGCTTTAATCTCCTGACAAAATAAACTGTAAAAGAAAATGGCCTGTCTCCCGAAATTCCCTGGAGACAGGCCCTTTTTGTTGTACTTTGGGAAATTACTTTTCTTCGATGGTGGAGTGCTCGATCACCCAGTCGGCGGCGCGGCGGATAGCCTCGCTGCGCTGCATGGCGGGGATGTTGGCGTTGGCCCTGACCTCTTCCAGCGTTTTCTTGGTGCGGTCGGCGCGCTCCTGCAGGTTCTTGGTGATCTCCTCATCGGTGGGCACCAGACCCTCGTTCTGGGCGACCTGCAGCAGAGCCATCCGGGCGCGGGTGTTCTTCTCGGCGGCGGCGTGAACGTTGGCCGTGAAGTTCTCGCGGGTCTGGTGGATCTGGCTCAGGTAGCGGTCCAGGCTCATGCGCTGCATCTGGAGCTGCTGCTGGATGTTCTGCATCTCCTGCTGGTAGGTGCTCTCCACCAGAATGCTGGGGAGCTCGCCCTCAGCGGCAGAGGCCAGCTGGGTCAGCACCTGATCCTTGGCGCGGTTCAGGGCGCTGGCGTGCTTGCCGTCGTGCAGCTGCTTGCGCACCTGCTCCCGGAACGCTTCCATGGTGTCCACTTTGCCCACTTTCTTGGCAAAATCGCTGTTCAGGGCGGGCAGCTGGCGGACGCAGACATCGATCAGCTTGATCTTAAAGACAACGGGCTTTCCGGCCAGGTCCTTGACGTGATAGCGTACCGGGAAGGTGACGTTGATCTCGAATTCCTCGCCGCCCTTGTGGCCCAGAATGCCGTCCTCAAAGCCGGGGATCATCCGGCCGCTGCCCAGCTGCAGGGTCTGGTTCTGTGCGGAACCGCCCTGGAAGGGCTTGCCGTCCAGCAGGCCCTCGTAATCGATGTGAACGATGTTGCCCTTGACGGCCGGGCCCTTGTGGGGCACCAGCTCGGCAGCAGCATTGCGGCGGCGCTCCAGCACGGCATCGATCTCTTTGTCGGTGACGGCGGGGGTCACGCACTCCACATGGAAGCCGGTGGTCTGGGTCAGGTTCAGCTCCGGCTGCAGCGGGGTGGTGGCGGTGGCTACAAAGCCCTCGTCCTTTTTAACGCTGACCAGGTCATAGCTGGGCTCATCCACCGCCTTGAAGCCGTGCTCGGCCATGGCGGCCTCATACAGGGCAGGAACATCGCGATCCATCAGGTCGTTGATGGCATCATACCAGAATGTGTGCTCGCCGCGGTCGGCCTCGATCTGAGCACGGTCGGCCTCGCCCTTGGCAAAGCCCTTGATGGTGTAGCTGGCGCGGGTGCGCTCATACACCGCATTGGATGCGGCCTCCAGCTCCTCAGCCGTTGCGCTGAAGGTCATCTTGCAGACACTCTTTTCGGGAGTTTCCACGCTTACCAGTTTCATAGGAATCCAACCTCCGTGTTGCCCCCAAAGGAGCGATTTCAAACATTAATAAAGTTATTATAGCACAAGTGGGGCAAAAGCGGTATAATAAAAGAGAGAAAAAAGTGCGAAGCGGGCGATTTTTGCCCGGCGGAGCACGAAAGGATGTGCATCGGATGCGCTTGTTTGACGTTCTCGGGCCGGTTATGATCGGCCCCTCTTCCAGCCATACAGCGGGTGCCGCCCGGATCGGCTACACGGCCCAGAAGCTTTTGGGTGAGATCCCGGTGCAGGCGGATATCGGCCTGTACGGCAGTTTTGCCACCACCGGAAAGGGACATGGCACGGATAAAGCCCTGGTCGCCGGCCTGCTTGGCCTGCGGCCAGATGATCCCCGCCTGCCCGACAGCTTTGCCCTGGCCGCAGAGCAGGGCATGGCATTCCGGATCCATCCCGTGGAATTGCGCTCTGCGCACCCCAATACCGCTGTTCTCACCCTGACGGGCCGGGAGGGGCGGGTACTTTCCATGAAAGCCGCTTCGGTGGGCGGCGGGCGCATCCGTGTGACTGAGATCGACGGCGTGCCCGCCGATTTCGGCGGCGACAGCAACACCCTGATCATTCACAATGAGGACACCCCCGGCTGCATCGCCGAGGTGACCACCTGCCTTGCCGTGCGCAGGATCAACGTTGCATCGATGCAGGTGTTCCGCGCAGGGACCGGTGGCTATGCCGTTATGGTATTGGAGTGCGATTCCCACATCCCCCACCCGCTGGAACGGAAGCTGGCGACCCTGCCCGGCATCCTGAAGGTGACCTGCCTAAACATCGACGAGCCCGAAGAAGACGCGGAGGAATGACCATGTCCTTTTTATCCTGTGAAGAAATGCTGGCCGCTGCCCGCAGCCAGAACCTCTCCCTTGCCGAGGCCATCCTGCGCAGTGATCTGGCCGAGAGCCGCCTGACCGAAGAGGCCAGCCGCCATGCCATGCATCACCTGTGGCATGTAATGGAGGCCACCAGCCTGGATTATGACCCTGCCCAGCGCAGCCGCAGCGGCCTGTCCGGCGGCGATGCCGCCAAGGTGGAACAGGCCCATCAGGCGGGCAGGAGCTATGGCGGGGATTACCTTGCTGAGGTGACTGCCGAAGCCCTCAAGACCGCTGAGTGCAACGCCTGTATGAAACGGATCGTTGCTGCCCCCACAGCGGGCAGCTGCGGTGTGCTTCCGGCAGTGCTGCTTCCCCTTGCCCGTGCAGGTGAGGCCGATGAAGAAGCCATCTGCGAAGCCCTCTATGTGGCCGCAGGCTTCGGGCAGGTCATCGCCGCCCGGGCCACTCTGGCCGGTG
>OGUL01002815.1_pt1 | contig 11071 bp, 8 predicted proteins | sample 1553651 | NCBI WGS metagenome assembly OGUL01 (sample SAMEA2580048, study PRJEB22360) | human gut metagenome | biome: human gut; feature: human-associated habitat; material: faeces | place: Denmark | collected 2008/2010
ATGCATTCTCAAGTCCGATCCAAAGAAGACCTTCATACAGTTCCCGGTCTTTTCCTCCCAGCTGATTAAAAAAATCATCTATTTTCTCCTGATCGTACCATTTGTAAGTCAGACCGATAATCAGATTCAGATACATATCTGCCGTTCCGTTCGATGCAAATGCAAGGAAAAGTGGTTCAAGTTCATAATTTTCTGCCGCCGCCCATATAAAATTGCGTGCTCTTTTTGCTTCTCTTAATTCTTGTTCTTCTATTTCCGCCATGCTATAACACACTACTTTCCTGCTACTTCACAAACAAATCTTTCTTCACCATTTTCTTCGAGATTCTTGTACGGATCGTATCACGAATCAGGGTCTGTTCATAGGTATCAAATGTTTTATTGGTAATTCCCATATCCAGTGCCGTAAATATATCAAGTCCTTTTTCCATCAGACCGACTGCTCCTAAGAGACCACGCAGATCCAGAGCCTTGGAAGATATCTCTCCATTTTCACATTTCTTATGTAATTCCAGAAACATAAATGTCAGTTCTCCTGCTCCTTCTTCCCTGATGTCCGGATAATGCTTTCTTATTAATTTAATCAGACTTTCCTTTGAAATCATCGGCATCTGGATTACGACAAATCTGGATACCAGTGCTTCATTCAGTTCTTTTGTACCCGCATATCCGTAGTTCATCGTTGCAATGAATCTTGTCGCCGGATGTAATTCCATACGTTCGTATCCTGGAACATCAATCGTCCGCCGGAAGTCCAGTGTCGCATGAAGTACTGCCATTGCTTCACTTTTTGCCATGTTGATCTCATCTAATATGGCAAATCCACCGGCTTTTGCCGCTGTATACACCGGCCCCGGTCTGAAAGATACCTCTCCCCCACGGAATGTATCCATACCAATCAATGAAGCTGCATCCATATTCACATGAAACGACACATCCCACCGCGGTCTAGCGAATGCAGCGGCAAGATTTTCCGCAAAAATATTTTTCCCGGTGGCTTTATGACCGACAAGCAAAATATTTTTTCCGCATAAAAGTGCCGTCACTGCCTTTTCCCAGATATCTGTTCCATAATAAATGTTACTCGGAACGGGTATCCTGGACTGAAACTGTGGCTCCACGGGATATTGTTTTCGAAATTCAAGTATGGACTCCTTTAATTCTGGTCTGATCTGCAGATGCTCTATGATATCAAACACCATTGATTACTTCCTTTCTGTTTCTTTCTGAAATGCTGTAACTATCATATCACAAATCTGTTATTTGTAAAATCAATAGATGCATCTGTTTCTTCCTCGGAAATTTCCCGGTGAAAAATGCAATGAAGTAGCAGACACTTCCGTTTACTATCATGACAATGATGGCTGGCCGGCTCATGCACCTGTCTGTATGTGGTTTGACTATGGGGTTCTGAATGATTTTCTGAAAGAATGGGTAGTTCGAATGGATGAACTGAAATCCGGTGAGATTACCAGAGATGAATATTTTGAGTGGAAAATTAACTGGCCGCAGACTTGTGATGGATGTGGAAAATATGAGCCTAAGAAGCAATGGCTCTCTGTAAAATCAAAACTCAGTGAAACTTAGCAAAACTTAAATTCACTGCATTTTTCCTCTTTGGCAAAAGGAAAAGCACTGTAAAACCAATAATCCAACGGTTTTCAGTGCTTTTTTCATGTTTTTCCTATTAAATTTTCCTCCGACACCTATATAAGTGAAACTTAGCGAAACTTAAATCATGCCAATACACAGTATTACTACTTATAACAACTAAATTACTTCTTGTCGTGTAATCTATTATTTATTACAATACATCAGGTGTCCACTTTGTTCCAATATCGTTAGTTGGAAGTCGTTTTGTCTTGTATACAAAAGCCACACTATACCGTGCTCTCGTCACTGCAACATAAAACTTAGAAAGACTTTCATCCTTCATGTCTTTGGACTTTCCTGACAACCAATCCAGCATTGGTTTCGTCGGGTATATCAAGACTCTATTAAAAGTAAGTCCCTTGGACAATCCAAAATTCATCGTTTTTGGGATGGGATTTACCTTGGTTCTTTTATCATACCGCAACTGAACAGGATTATATATATCTACATATTTATCAATATCATTCTCGTGGACCCAAAATATTCCATCATGTCCCGTTTTTTCATTCATGGCAGAATCGCATGGCTTCATATCAGGATACATCTGATTTGCAAGATCACATATAATCTGATTATTTCTATAAGATGTCGATAATGTTGTGGTATCAATATTCATTCCGGCAATATTATCCTGCACAAAAATCACTATTTTCCCACCTGCATATTTTTTATATTTTGCTTCGTAATGAGTTCGATACGTCGTCTGACGAGGATCTCCTACTAAAGTCATGTTGCAACCAACCTCATGCAACTTTTTTATAACTTCTAAATCATATCCGACAAAATCTTGTATTTCATCTACAAAAACATAAGAAAAAATTTTTCGTATTCTGCGAAATACACATCCATTCGATAATTCGTCCAAAACACAGGGCAATTTTGAAATCATATTTGAATATACATTACCGGAAGCCGTGACATATTTTTTCTCATTTGTATCCTTTAGTCTCAACAATTTTTTATCTGCCTTATTCACTAATAACACACCGGATACCCTATTATTTATAAGATAGCTTTGGTAAGGTCGTATACCATGCTTGATTAGCAGCGAAAACCACGGCATAATAGTTACATTGGATGGAATACAACCATTTATTTCGTAAAATTTGTCTCTAATGCTTTGTTCATTAGCATCGGTATAAGTTGTTATCAAAACATTTTCAGAAATCTCCAATGCCTTCTTTACAAGAAATGTTGTTTTTCCTGCCCCTGCCGCTGCAATAATTAGACTACTCATTTTTTATCGCCCTCATTATATACTCAGGATATTTAATTTTCGTAGCCGATTCAAAAATTGCTATGGCACAATCCGTCTTATGAGCGTGCATATATTTGTGCATCTCATCATCCGTATCGTAGTTAGTTCCAAAAATATTGTTCATTGCTTCTCGTCCATTTTCTTTTAATATTTTCGGCTCTAAGGTATTATAATTAAAATCCTTATCTGACAGTTTCAAATCACCTGTATCCACTACCTCATCAACACATATATGAATACATTGTATTTCTTCATATTCTTTGTACTTTTTTTTAACAGCTTCAATATTTCCATCATTATCCGTAACAACAGCTGTTTCTTTGTTTAGTGTCTGTGCAATTTCAAGATACCGCTTAAATGTCACCCCACCTACGGTCATTACATCTATTCCATCTTGGATAGGAAGCCGCCCCTCATGAGTATCCATATATGCCCGCTGAACAACCAGCTCATCTGAATCGCCCTCTACTAAGATTGATTTTTTACAAAGAATCAATCGCAGTGTATCATAACCTGCCACTTTTTTGAAAAATTCAAAAGTTTCCGTTTTGAGCGATTGCATCGAGCAACAATTATCGCCTGAAAGCAAAATTAAATTTTCCAGTCCGAGTTTATTAGCGACAAAGCTACTATGCGTTGATGCTATAATTTGTCTACCAGATGCAGCCTTTTCAATAACTCCCATTAGTTCGCTTAATCGAGAAAAAGACAAATGACTTTCAGGTTCTTCAATCAAAACAATACTTGCTTTTTCTGCCTGTTTATGACTTAAAGCTAATTGTGTTTTTATGATACATTGTGCACCTTTTCCAGCATGAGCAAACGGGATTCCATCCACCTGCGTAACCAAACTTGACTCCCAAGAATTTTGAACTCCCTGATCGGCACTCAATGATAATTTTTCATTCATAACAGTAGACGCTGCACTAATTTTCTCATTGATTGACTGAATTGCTTCATTTTGTGCAAACTCATCTATCATATTTCTATGGGCTTGTGTTATTGCTGTTATGTCCTCTGGTTCAAGGAAATCCTTTACTACTCTGGAAATATATACATCAGACCCATTTTGGTATCTGTAATTTGACGAATCAATCATTACAGACTTTATTGGTATGAATCTGGGCATTTTTTCATCTCGGCTAAAAGAAAACCATTTAGCTTCATAAAATTCAATAGGCAAACTTGTAATTTTTTCTGTTTTCAGCAAACTTTCATATTCTGAATTAAATTTATCAGAAAAACTAATTGTGAATCTGATTCCCTCTATACCATCACTTTTTTCGGAATTACCATTTCCTTCATATTCAGGCAATGTTCCACTTTTGAAATATAACTCAATCATTATTTCTGGAGGTGCAATCGGCTGTTCATTTTTCACTGATGCCAGGTATTCCTCAACTGCTTCTCTATTAAATAAATATGTTGATAGCTGATTTCTAATATTTCGACCAGCATACATACCCGTTAAAGCCACATGAATGGCTTCAAGAATAGTAGATTTTCCAGATTCATTATCACCAACCAGAAGATTGATATTTTCATTAAATTTTACTTCAAACGGATTTTTAAACTTCTTAAAATTTTGAATGATTACCTTCTCAATAGCCATTCGTAGCCTCCTATCTTCGATTTTACTCTACCCCCAATGCCTTAAACACCGCATCTTCCGCACTCTGATACGGAATCAGCTGAAATGCACTCATCAGATCAGCCGGAACACTTGCGAAATCAACAAACGAGGTACTCGGAATCAGCACCTTCTTTGCGCCGCTATCCAGACACACCTGAAGTGTATTGGCAAGTTCATCCACCTTTATCATTGTGCCACTAATTGTTATATCTCCCAACACTGCCAAGTTGCTGACAACAGGCTTTCCAAGGGCAATCGAACAAAGTGCAATCAATGTTGGAAGTGCCAGTTTATCTGTCATGCCGATACCCTGCAAATCCTGATAATTGATGATGTAGTCTTTGGTCGATGTACTAATAGAACCACTGATCCGATTACCGTTGGCTTTCAGATAATTAAATGCCGTGTTCACCGCTTCCTTGCATTTAGAATCACTGCCTAAGCCAGTCCGTTCAATTTTGCCATTGCCTGGAAGCATCTGACTTTCCAAACGGAATACACCAATCATGCCGCTTTTTCCTCTGGATACGGTATAAATCTGCCCCGGGTTACACATTCCATCCGGTATCAGCTTACCGCCACCCTGTTCTGGTACGGAAACATAATGTTCTGACATATCTTCTAGATCTATATAAGAGAAGTTTACATCATAAAATTCCATACCGCCCAGTTTCTTCAATTGCTCCTTGACACGGCGACGCATTTCCAATGCAATCTGAATAATTTCTTCCAGTTCTTCTTTGGTAAACTCACCATTTGGGTACATCAACTTCAGATAACCGTCTATCATACGACGAACCGCAATTGTATCACGCTGATTCAGATTTCTCCCCAAGCGGAAGTAGCGGTCAAGTGCATCTCCATACTGCTCCTTGCGAAGCTCTCGGATGAACTCTGCCAAATAGTCACTGATAAAACCGTAATCATCGGTAAAATGCTCCGGTCTGAACTTCGGTATCTCCCATCCTGGAAGATAACAATGCATACGATCAAGAAATGCTGTATCTGTTCCCATTTCCTGTGGAAAAGGTGCAAACAGACTGGATGTTTTCAACAGCACATCCACACTCTGATTGATATTTCCCACAAATACCATGGACGCAGTAGCAGCTTTTTCTTCTTTGCCACGGGCAAAAGATCCGGATGCCATATAATCCTTCATAATCTGAATGCCATCTTTATCTTTAAACTTGATACCTGCCACTTCATCAAAAGCTACACAATCCCATAAGCCGACCAGTCCGACTGTTTTGCGTCCCATATTGTAAAACAGATTTGCAACTGTCGTCTGCCCACCGGATATTAAGATACTATTCGGAGAAATCTCTTTGTAGAGATGAGATTTACCGGTACTTCTCGGTCCAAGCTCGCAAAGATTAAAGTTATTCTCAACTAATGGAATCATACGGGTCAAGAGCAACCATTTCTCACGGTATGTAAATTCATCTGGCTCCATGCCGATAGAACGAAGAAGAATATCCAGCCATTCATCTTTCGTAAAAGCCTTTCGTCCCTGCTTTAGTTCATCAATATCAATGTGCGGCATCTGGATCGGTGTCAGCTTACGGATACTAATTGGTGAAATATCTTTCTGCTTTTTCTGTTTGGAACGAAGCGGATTTCCATCAATGTCCTCAATGCCAAAATTATTGTCGCCTTCAACCTCATAATCCAGCTGAACAATACACCAGATACCGCCACAGAGCAGGCGATCAAATTTTTCTGGATATTCATCGGCAATCGGTACATTACCAACGCCCAAATTAGAAAACTCTGCAAAAAAGCAATCCTTTTTCATATCCAGTCGAACAGTCACCATATCAATGATCGTGTGACTACCTTTTTTACGCAACTGAGACAGAATCTTCTGTGATTCATCCGGGCGTACAAAGTTGTCAGCAAGAATACGCTTCACATTCTGTACGCCTTTCTCTATAACCGTCTCATCATCTGAACTGCAATACTGTCCCAACAAGAACTCAAGAACATACACTGGGACATTCGCCCCTTCTTTAATTTTCTTTGTCAGGTCTTTCCGAACAATCTTACCGTCAAAGTTCTGACGGAGCTTGTTCTTTATTTCTTCACGGGTACTTTCACCCTCTGCAAATTGCTCCATCTTTCTCTCCTCCTGCGGCATTAATTAAAAAAATCAAACTCGTCCACCGCAAAGGCGATGTCAATCTGGAATGGCTCCCGCTGTGGCAGCTGTAATCCCTGTTCATCTGCAATTACCAGATAATAAGTAGCTGTATTGCTGTATTTCAGAGATTTCAAATTAAACTGACAACGGAAAGTTCTTTCTGCACCGTTATCGCTGGTCTTATCTGCAATAATCTTCTGAATATCACTAATCTGTTTGCCGTCCTCATCTGTAAAATAAACTTGATAGGTTGCTGCTTCACGATTTGTACTGACCGCATCTTTTTGATAGAAGTTCAATGAAAAAATCATATTGCTGATTTTACGGTTTGCAGACAGTAAATTGACCGTTACCGGCTTAGTATCATATTTCTGCTTATTTCGCTTATATTCCATAGAATCGTTGCGGAGATAATGATACTCAATCACCGGAACAACCATTTCCTGCAAACTGATACCACCATGCACAAAATTCATACCGCCGCCATTCATTTTGATACGAATACTTTCTCTCGGTGCAAATCCATCGAATTCCGTATTTCCACCCAAGAATTTTACAGGCATCAAGTAATCTGGTTGCACACCCTTCTGCATAATTGCATATCTTCTGCCATACTCCACACATCGCTTGATACTTTCTTTTTTTGTAATGTCAGAGTTTGTTACATCCACATCAAAAAATCCTCTTTTATCTACTTTGTCCTCTTCCTTCAAAGGACTGTATGTATAAAGAAATCCATGATCTGCCGTAATTAAAATATTCGTTCCACCAAATTCATTTACAATGATACGCACAAGATTCTTCAATTCTGAAATTGCCTTGTCACACGCAGCAAAAACAGCAGTATCCGAAGTGTGGCTGGCTTCATCAATGGTATCGTGGTAAATATAGACCACATCCATACCTTTTACCAAAGCACTTCTTTCCGCTCGTTTCATAGCAATGATGTCATTATACTTTAAGGCCACGCTTGCCGAATCTTCTGTTTTCAGAACCTTGTCCCTATAAGTACTTGCCGTAGACTGTCCATCTGCCAAAACCGTCAAAATATCGTTCCGAACCTCTACTGTCAATTCTTTGTGCGGCAACAAAGCTGCCATACCAAACTTTGTAGTAGAAGGGAAGATACTCTGCATACTGCTGATAGAAACCTTACTTTGCGTTTCTCGCTGAAGCTGATCTGCCATCGTAGCTGCCACTTCATAACGCATGGCATCTGAGATAATTACAAATACTTTCGTATCCGAGGTTTGGATACGGGAACGGTAAAAATCCTCCTGTTGCGGTACTTCCAGAACTTTACCGTAAGTTGCCAGTTCATCCGCACATACATCCGACCAGTTATTGCCCAACTCACCTAAGAACCAGTGAGTATAAAGTCCTTCCACCTTATCGACAACATGCTTGAACAAATCATCCAGCAGAATATTGGAAGTCTCCAAGCTCTTTTGAAAACTAAGATGGAACAAACGGTAATATGTGTCCATCTGATAGTAGCTCTCAGTATATTCTTTCCAGATACTTTTCGCTTCTGCGGTATGGAATCCGGCAGAATGTTCCTTAAAGAAACTTTGCATATTCGCCACTTGTAAGATACCGTCATAAAAATTTTCAAATGGCTCATACCATACACAAGTTCTCCGTTTTTCAACGGTATTCGTAATGGTATCCACATCAATGATATGGTCACTGATCTCTGTCATTAGCTTTGTCAGAATCACTTCATTAATACACGGGAAGCATTCTGTTCCTACCAAATCCTCTACCGTCAGCTTTTCAAAGCGCTGATACAGACGGGCTTCATCCTCAACATAACGTGCCACATCATATAATTGCGGAATGTTGTCACTATGAAGCCATTCAGAAATAAAATCATAGCAATATGCCTGATGTGGCATGGAAATAAAACCGTCCAGTCCGGCAAGATATTCCTGCCGCATGGTACGGGTCGCTGCAGTTAAAAGCAGATGAATTGCCAACCGCCCAAGGTCTGGTTCTTCCTCCACAAATCCGCATCCCTGACGAACCATCGCCCAAAATGCTGCGTCTGCATGATATTTTACAAAATCCTGATAAACCGTATTATTATTCAAATCAAGTCCCGCCTGGAACACACTACGGAGAATCATATTAGGCTGTGCATCTTTCAATCCACAGATTGCCGCCATAACAGCCATGTGTAACTGTGCCGGTGTTTCCGGAACTTTATTCTGTGTACTAACTTTCAAACGACGGTCTTTCGCATTGAAATAAGCACGATAATTTTTAACCTGTTTCCTCATTGCCGGATTTGATATAAGTCCCATCTCATCCATCCAGATAGAAATCAGATCTGCCCGAAACTCTTCGCTGTAAAGCTCCACGTCCAGAAGCCAGTTATCATCCGGGCGATTATAAACACACGGACTGTAAACCAGATAATTTGTGGTCAAATCATCTACTGAAAGCAGTTTTTTTACAGAAAACGCATTATTTCCTGTCAGCGCAATCACCTTTGCATTTTCCAAAACCACTTCATCCAGTTTATCCTCAAATTCCTTATCTTCATCGTACCAGAAGATGATACGACGCTGATAAAACTCCGACAGAGGTGCAGCAAATCTGCGGTTCAAGTCTTGTATTACTTTGTCTGTATCCATGCTGCATTATCTCCCTTCCGTATTTTTTACATAAATTGTGCTTCTTGAAGCACCTTCTTTTCTCAACCAGCCGTTTTCAACCATCTTAACCAGAATTTCTCTGGTTCTACGCTGTTTGATGCCAAGAAGTTTCATCGCCTGTGCCGTTGTAATGCCGACATTTTCCGATACATACTTATAAATTTGCTGTTCCTGTTCATTTGCCGGCATTTTATCGGCGGTTTCCCGGCGGTTTAGCGGCGGTTTAACGGCGGTATTGGGACCATTGAGGTCAACAGTGCCGTCAACCTGACCTCGATAAATATTGATACGCAAATCAACTTCGCCACCAATAAACTCCGGCTCCTGCAGTCCGGAAGCTTTTACTTTGTCTATAATTCTCGGAATGCCGCTTCCCCAATGCTAAATCATATTCATGTAAGCAAACGCGTGAGCAAGAGCTTCATTTCTAAGTTTAAAGTTTATCATACTTATCTCTTCTTCCCTTAGCCTTCTCAACAGGATATTTCCGCTCATTGATCTTAATCTTCTCTTGTACAATTTCATCTAGATCAAGTTCACAAGCATCTGCCATCAATACACAATAATTCACTACATCTGCTAATTCCTCCTTGATTTTATCCTGTTTTCCTTCATTTGACACATCTGCACCGCTCCATTGAAATACTTCAAGAAGTTCAGCTGCTTCCAGCGAAATTGATATTGCAAGATCTTTCGGATTATGAAATTGTTTCCAATCCCTGTCATCTCTAAATTTTAAAATTTTATTTATCGTCTCTTCTCTCATCTTAATTCTCCACTTCTATGTACTGACTCAAATATTCTCTTAGATCATCATCACATACATAAAGAAACGTTCCTTTAATACCTCTTGTCATTAATACATAATAGATATTTTTAATATATTCTAATAATTGTTCATATGTTGTTGACCGTTTACCATTTTGATCAAAATATAACTCTTTACGAACAATGATCTGTTTCGTATTTTTATCGTATCCTATATCTTTACCTAAGATAACAAATGCATAATTTAAATCATACCCTTGTATCGAATGAATACATCCAACTTCATCAATCGCCTCCGGTGTATGCACCCATCCTTCTGTACAATGATTCCACTTGCGCTTGATTCCTTGAATTTCGATGTCTTTTTTCGTTTGATCTTTTTTACTGATCCATGGCCAGGCATATCCTGCAACCATTCTGGATAATCCTACTTCTGTTTCTTTTCGATACATATCCTTTTCAAATTTTGAAAAATCAAGATATATTTTAAGATCATATTTATCCGATTTATATTTTCCAGTACATGATTCTTCAAATATACTTTTCACAAAATCTATATATGCATTTCCACCTTGTACTCTCATCTGTGTTAATAATGTAAAATAAGAAGTCATACGTTGTTCCAATGAATTCTGCATCTTTTGGTCAAATCGCTGATAATCTATTCCTGATGGACCCACTACCTGCATTGCATCATAGAATAAAATAGTACAATCTGATTGTTTTATAATCCAATCTAATTCATCGGCTTCTGTCGTCAATCCAAGTTTTTCACAATTTTTCTTAAACGAACCCATATAAGATATATTTTTATATTGATGCAAACGATGTGCTTCATCCACCAATAATATATCATATTTTTTCTTTGTAATATCTGATGGTGATAATACCTGTGATGGTCTTAATCCATAAATACTTTTGAAAATAATTTTCATAGTTTTTCTAAGAGATGTCTG
>OGUL01002832.1_pt1 | contig 11006 bp, 6 predicted proteins | sample 1553651 | NCBI WGS metagenome assembly OGUL01 (sample SAMEA2580048, study PRJEB22360) | human gut metagenome | biome: human gut; feature: human-associated habitat; material: faeces | place: Denmark | collected 2008/2010
GGTACGGTTCTGCCCAACGAAGCCCGTCGCGCTTCATGTCCTCGATGATTTTCTCAACGACCACCTGACGCTGGTTATCAATAATCTCCGTAGGAGTCTGCTTCTGCTTAGATTTCATCATGGTCTCCTTTCCGGGAAAGCTCATTGAAATTATACGATAGCTGCCGCTTTTCCGACATGTTCTAAGAAAACGACCCCACAGAATCGCATCTGCGGGGTCTTGACGGTACGTTTGTAGCGTGGGTGCGAACGGATTGAAACCTGCCCTTATTCGGCATCAGAGCCAGTCTGACGGGATTCGGTCGAAACAGTTTCCGTTAGCGCTTGTTTTTGGTCGATACTGGTGGTCACGACCGTCCGCTCGTTCTGCTTCCAGAAGTTATAGGAGCAGGAGACGAGGGAGATGACCTGATTCGGTTCGGAATCGGTATCGAGTACCATGGCGGCAGATTCCCGCGAGGAATCGTACCAACTTCGGAAATCCGATTCACCGGCAAACGCCGTCCGTTTGGTCGGTTCCCATCCCTTCACGATGTTGGCGAAGCGCACGGTGTAGCGCATCTTCTTTTCCGGTGTCTGGATGAGTACCTTGGCGTGCTTCGATGCGAAAGTTTTATCGCTGTAGTTCTGGATGTTTCCGAAACAGGTGATGGCACCACCGATACGAAGGCTGTGTCCGAGGATGACGGCATTCGGACTTTGAAAGCCCTCCTTCTCGCATTCTGCGTCGAGATAGAGCGCACCCAAGGGGTTGTAGTTCCGGTAGATATCGTGATGCAGGTAGTAATCCGGGTCAGATGCGTGGGCTTGCAGGATGGGATGGTTGATATCCGTCCCCGGCACGGTTATCCATCCGATAACATCCCCGTTCACACTCTTCCAGTAATCCCAATCAACAGTAGGGAACTCGGATTTCTGACCACCTGCGCTTTCCGTGGCGGTTTCCTGCGGCGTGCCGTTTGGTGACGGTGAAGGACTCGCGTCCTGATAGAAATGAAGCAGCACGCCGAAAAGGATGGCAGCGACGGCCAAGAAGACCGCCGCTGCCGCAAAAGCCGCACGGGATTTCCGGTTATGATTTCCCAATCTGGCCATCTGAATTACTTGGCGGCATCCGATGTGGCCTGCGGGGCATCCTTCGTCGCTCCGCAGGTGGTGCAGACCAGCTTGTCGATGACCGTCTCATCGTAAGCCGGGGTGTCGGTGACCTGTTTGTCATAGCCCTCGCTCACCATGACCTCATCGGTGATGGGGACGTTGGTGGAGTAGCCGGAGTGACCGGTCTGCTTGATGTGCTCATCGGCCTTGCCGTCGATGACCTGCTTGCACTCATTGCAAACGGTATGGTAGGTGGTCTGGTTCTGATAGACGGGGGCCACGTGCTCCGTGTGCGTCACTGCGTCATGGTGGACGGTCTTGTAGGTGATAGACCAGTCGTGGGTGTGAGACTTCTCTTTGCTCTTAGAGCCGTCCTTCGCAGACGCGTCGGAACCGCTTTCCTTGGAATCATTCGCCTGCACGGATTCGGCCTTGGAATCTGCACCGGTTTGGTGGCTGATGCCATAATAGGCACCGCCGCCGATGAGCGCGACGAGGGCAAGGCCGCAGATGGCGGCGATGACCTTCCGGTTATGTGGCTTCTTCTCGCTTTCCGGGTTTGCCTGCATGTTGTTCTCATCCGCAGGCGCTTCGGCGGAATCCCCGTTGTTCATCTCGATATCGTTCTCTTTATCGTCCTTCATGGGTGTATCCCCCTTTCAAATTAAAAAGGAAGGCAGGGTGCCGGAGTGTCGCGGCACCCTGCCGGTTTCAGGCGTTACGGGCACTAGGCTTCGGTGTTATCCTCTGCGCTCTCGTCCGCATCGCCCTTGGTGGTCTTGCGGCTCTTGATGCCGTAAGCGGTCGCGCAGCCTGCGGCAATCAGGAGGATGCCGATGGCGATGGCGATGTTCGTCATGTCAACGCCGGTCTTTCCGTAGGTGGAGCCTGCCGGGGTCGAGGTGACGGTCACGGACTGTCCCTCGTCGTTGATATCCTTATGCTCCGCCACGGTAACGTCCGTGGTCTTGCCGTCGATATCGCTCTGTTTGGTCAGCTCCTCGAAGACAACCAGTGTATGGCCGTCGAGGGAGGTTGCATCGAACTCGCCGAGGTTGATGGAGACCGTGCCGCTCTCACTGTTCGGCGTGAACTTGAGTTCGGCGGTCACGCCCTTGTCGGCAACCTTCAAAGGCTCGCCGGTCTTCTTATCCATGAGCGTTGCACGGAGCGTGTACTCCTTGCCGGGGATAAGACCCTCGTACTTCACCTCGTCAGTGATGACGGCATCCTTGCCAGCCATCAGTTCATGGTCACCGTCGGACTTGTCAGTCGCGGTGGTACCGATGGTACTCGGGGCGAGTTTTACCGTCTGTCCCTCGTTGTCCTTATCGCATTCGCTCGCGACGATGGAAACGGGAGTCTCATCGGAAGCGTTCTCGATGCTGCCCTTGAACATGACCTCGAAGACCACGAGGTTCTTGGTCTCGCCGGACAGGCGGTCGATAACGTCGTTGGAGTTGAAGGTGTAGTCCATGTCGATGGAACCGGACTCCTTCTCAGGGGTGAACTCCGCCGTCTTGTAGACAAGGCAGGAGAGGAGGTCTTTGTTCTCCTCGGCATATGCCTTGACCTTGGCGAGGTCGATGGAAGCGGTCGGGAGCTTCTTTGCGTTCGACCAGTCGATACCGTTATCGGTAACCTCGACCTCATCGGCCTTGTAGGTTTCCTCGATATTACGGACGAAGCTTGTGCCGCCGTCTGCGGTGGCGCTGCCGCTACCCTCCAGACCGGTGAGCTTCCAAGTGCCGTCTTCCTGCTCGGTGAGAGTCTGGGTGTCGGTCTTGACAGTCCAAGTGCCGTCCTTGTTCTCGGTGCGCTCGGAAGCATCATAGGTGTAGGAACCGTCCGCGTTCTTGACGATGGCGGCACCGTTGCCCCAGTCCTTGTCCTTAACCTTGATGGAGTAGGTGTTCGACTGGAAGCCGAGCACGCTCATCAGGCCGGAGGTGAACTTGGTGAGGTCATCCTCGGTATACTTCTTCGCGCCTTCGCCGGTCAGTACGGGAAGGCCGGTCTTTGCATCCATCAGGATACCGGCCATGGTGTAAGCCTTGCCGGTAAGCACATGGTCGTACTCCACCTTGTCGGTGACGGTGGACTCGGCATCGGCGATAACGGTCTTGTCACCATCGAGCTTGTCCGTGGCTGTGGTACCAATCTCGGAAGTGTGCATGGTGACCGTCTGGTCTTCATCCTCGATATCGCTATGGGAAGCAATCTCCTTGTCCTTGTAGGACAGGGACTCGAAAGCGACCACCGGCGTGTTGTCTTTCAGGAGCGACCCATCGAAGGTGAAGGTCACATCGACGGTGCCGTAGGTGTCCTCGGGAACGAACTCGTTCTCGGCGGTGACGGGGTTGCCGTCGGCATCGAGGAGCTGCTTCTTGGTGACCTTGCCGTCCTTGTCGGTGACCTTCTCGTAGAGGGTGCCGGAAACCTTGTAGGTCTTGCCGGGGGTCACGTTCATGTAATGGACGGTATCGACGATGGTGGCATTATCCTCACCGATGAGGTTCTTATCACCATCAAGGGCATCCGTTGCGGTAGTGGAGAGCTTGGGCTTCGTGATGATGACAGTCTGGCCGGAATCATTCACGTCGGCATGGGAAGCAATCTCATTGTCGTTGTAGGACAGGGACTCGAAGGCAACGAGAGAGGTACCTTCCTTGAGCGAACTGCCATCGAAGTAGAAGGTCACATCGACGTTTCCGTAGGAGTCCTCTGCGGTAAAGTTTGCTTCCGCAGTGACGGGGGTACCGTCCTTGTCTTTGAATACCTTCTTCGTGACCTTTCCGTTCTTGTCAAGAACCTTCTCGTAGAGGGTACCGATGACCTTGTAGGTCTTGCCGGGGGTCACGTTGTTGTAGTGGACGGTATCGCGGACAGCGACATTTTCCTCGCCCGTAACCGTCTTGTCACCGTCGGCAGCATCGACGGCGGTGGTGCCGATAACGGGAGCCTTCACGGTAACGGTCTGGTCAATGTCGTTGATATCCTTGTGGTCGGCAATCTCGATACCGTTCGCGGAAAGGGTCTCGAAGGCGATGAGCTTGGTGCCGGTCTTGATGCTGCTGGCATTGAAGGTGAAGGTCACGGTCGCGGTACCGCTTTCGGCTTCCGCCGTGAACTCAGCAGTCGCGGTGACGGGGTTGCCGTCGGCATCCACGAAAGCCTTCTTGGTGGACTTGTCCATAAGGGTTCCCGTGAGCGTGTAGGTCTGCCCGGCGGTAAGCCCGGTGTAACGGACATAATCGGTAACGGTAACATCACCCTCAGCGGTGACGGACTTGCTATTGTCCGCATCGCCCACAGCGCTTGTCGAGAGCTTCGGCGTGAGCACGGTCACCTGCTGGGAAACGTCGGATTTGTTCCTATGCTCGGCGAGCTTCGCACCCTTTGCATCGGTAAGCGTCTCATAGACCACGAGGGTCTTCCCCTTGAGGTCGTAGGAATCGAAAGCATAGTCAAGCGTGACGGAACCTGCGGAGTCCTCAGCCGTGAAGGTCTTTTCAGCAGTGATAGCCTGACCGTTAACCGTGACAGCATCGCCGGTAGCGGCATCATGCAGTTCACCGATGACGGTGTAGGTCTTACCCGCGACGAGATGGCTGTACTCTACCTTGTCGGAAATCTTGACGGTGACGACCCCAACGTAATGGTCGCTATCAGAAGCGTCGTAGGCGGTGGTGTGGATTTCCGGCTCCGGGTCATCGAAGGTGCCGAGGTCGATAGTCTTGGCATCACGGGTCACAGTAACAGTCGTGTTGATGAGCGCATAGCCCTCATTAGCGGAGCAGCGAAGCTCTTCAATGGAATAGGTGTCAAAGGGCAGGGCACCGAGCTTGTTGTCCGCCTTGACGGCATCGGAGGTGGAAGTGGTGCCGTTCCCATCGAGCGCGCTGTTGTTGCCGAACCAGAAACCGGCGTTAGCATCGAGCTTTGTGCTGTCGATGGTGTCGCTTGCGGTCAGCGCCCAATCGTTCGCGTTGGTGTTCGAGTCATGCGCGTTCCAAGAGGACGCGGAGCTGAAATAGCCGTTCTCATCGGTCACAGCGATATGGGACTCGCCGGTAGTGAGGGAGGTCACCTTGAAGGGCACGCCTGCAAGGTGCTCGGAACCGTTATCGGCCTTTTTCGTGAACTCGATATCGGAGCGGTAGACCTGCTCGGCAACCTCCGGGACGTTGTAAGTACGAACGGCACCTGTGGTCGGATTCTCCTGAATCTTCTGGAAGGATACATCGTCGGACTTCACATAGCCTGTGGGTGCCTTGGTCTCACGAATGACGACAGTGCCGCGTGGGATGCACGGGTCGTTGTTGGAGTTGTAGTAGAAGGCATCGCCGGAAACAAAATCGTCGGCCTTGAAGTTGGCGATTCCGTTTTCGTTCGTCTTGAACGTCCAAGAACGTGTCGGCTTCACGTCGGCGTTCTTAAGGTCATCGTAGCTCTTGTAGTCAAGGGTGGCGTAGTAATCGACGGTGAACTCGGCACCTGCAAGGGTGGCGGAACCCTGCGGGAGGTTACCAGCGCCGTTATAGGTCTTCTGGCCGTCGTATTTACCAAGGAGCATAGCCATAGGGTCATTTGCGGGATTGTCGCTGACTGAGAGCTTCACAGGCGAGGATTCGCGATTCGCACCGGAAACATCTGCGGTGTAAACCTGCGAATCGGTGAAATATCCCTTGGGAGCCTTGGTCTCCTTCACATAGTAGCGTCCGGGGTTGAGCGAGACGGTGTTCGCGTTCCCGCTTACGTTCGTCGTAAGGGTCGCTACCTTGTTCGAGCAGTTGGAGTCAGTGTAGACCCCATATTCGGCACCTGCGAGGGAATAGCAGTCATTGGCATCGGTAAGGGTCTTATTTGAGGAGTCCTTATGCAGTGTCAGATATCCCTTGTGCAACGTCTTGATGACACGGTAGTAGCGAACGGGATACTTGGGCGTGATTTTGGAAATCACGTTGCCGCCTGCGGAGTTCGGGAAATAGCCCTTTACAATACCGTCCGCGTGGCTGGAAGAGTGCCAGAAAAGGTCTTCCGAGCTGTTGCTGCCCCAGAAGAAGCCGATATGGCAGTCTGAATTGCTATGATTCCAGTCCGCCGGCTCCATGTAGATGATATCGCCCTTCTCAAGGATACCGGACGCGAGCATCTGCTCTTTGGAGCTGAATGTGTAGCTGACGGCATTGTTGTCGCGGCAATACTTCTCCCATTTAAGTGCGTTCGTCTCGTTACCCTTGTTGTAGCCGTCCTTGGCGGTATAGTTTCCGATGATGGATGTATTCGCTCCACAGGCACGGAGGACGGCAACCACAAAACCGGTGCAGTTCATATAGGCACCGCTACCGTACTCGCCCTTCGGTTTCCAGCAGTCCCAAGTGTCGATTGCGCCGCCCTCGCCATGAGGCCCTTTGTTGCCATATGGCGTGGTGAGGTAATACTCGTCGTTCTCGTGCTGGGAGAGCACGGACTCGACCGTCTTGGTGGCACCGAGTGCTTGGTCGATGGTCTGACCGGCAGCATAGGCGCTAACACCCGATTTCTGCGCGGCATAGGCAAGCCCGGTGGGGCAGGCCGATTGGAAGATGAGCACTGCGGTCATGACCGCAGTGAGCACCTTAGATTTCTTGATTCGTCCAAGAATCTTCATGTGTTCTTTTCTCCTTCCTTGTTTGCGTGGTTTTCTGTAGCTTCGTTGGTGGTTCGTTTGAACTGCGTTTCTCGTTTCGTTCTATCTCTAACCGAAGTCATATCAGCCGATAGCCCCGGTGTTGTCTTCCTCGTTTTGACCTTCCCCGTCATCGTCCACGAAACCCTCGTCCTGAGCGATTTCTGCATCGCGGATGCGCTCGATGGCGGATTCGGTGTAGCCCATGATGCGGGCAATCTCATCATCCGAGTACGTCGGGTGCGCGTGCTTCAGATAGTCGAACACGGCGATGGCGCGACGGTTGATGGATTGCACTGTGGCATCGGAGTAACACAGCTGCTCCATGGCGAAGAACCGCTCACCGTTTATCAGCTCATCGCCCTCCCGCCACAGGAGCTTTTCGCCGTCCTTCTTGAGCCAGACCACATCGTCCAGCTCATCTGGCGAGACGAGGAGCATGGCGCTCCCGACCTGACGGGTGGCGGCGGGAACCTTGGTGCCCTCAAGGGTCACCTGCCCGCCTGCGTGCTGCGGATTTCCGTCATACCAGTGCTCTGCGAGGATGATGCCGTTTTCCTCAAGGGCACCGAGGTAGAGGTTCCAGTCGGTAAGGATGTTCGTTCCCTTCGCGCGGAACGGCTCGGAGTTCGTCTGGGCAGACGAGTCGAACTTCTCGTAGCGGAAGGACTTGTAGAGCACCTCGATTACCATGGACTGTCACCTCTTTCCTCTGTACTACTGGGCAATATCCTGTCCGGTTCGCGACTTGGTGGACTTGGCGGGGTCATCGCCTGCAAGCGCGTCCTTCCCGGTCTCCATGTCGCGCGCTTCGCCCGCAAGGCTCACGCCGTCCTTTGCGGCGGCACGCTCTGCGGCTTTTTCGGCCTTATAGGAGTCCTGCGCCACCTTGAGTGCGTGGGTGAGGTCGGTGGCCTTCACCTCGTAGCGCTGATACGGGTGCTCGGCATCGTCCTTCTTCCCCGTCCAGATGGGCACAGGCTCGTCCTTCTTGAACGAGACCGTGGCGCGTCCCTTCTCAAGCATGTCCTTCTTCATGTAGTCGGAGAGGAACACATCGGTTGAGAAGCCGCTCACGTCGATGCCGTTCACCTTCGTCCCCTTGGGGAAGGAAACGAAGCACTTCTCAAAAGTGCGCCCGTCACTTGTCTGAATGTCGTGGGGCGTGAGGAAGGCGGCGGGCATGTTGATTTTGGCGTAGTTGTCTGCCTTGGGAGCCTGCTCTGGCTCCGGTGTCTTCTTGGGCATGTTTTTTCATCCTTTCTGTCTGTGCGGAACGGGTAGTCCCGCGCGGTGTGTATACGGTATCCGATTTTAGCACAATGGTGTGTTTTGGCTGCTTAGGATAGCTGTCGGCGAACGGGTGCAAGTCCGGTTCGAGTGAAAGCGGCTCATGCCTATCGCACCCCCTTCGCATGGTTCATAGGTTGTTCCGCGCGGGTCGTATCGCAGGTTTCGAGCACGGCACTTCCAGAAGCGCAGTCATGGGATTCGGCGTTCAGGTCGTAACCGCTTTCCAAGGCATCCGTGAACTCGCTGCCGTATACGTTTTCGAGTGCCGCGTGGCACGCGCCCCGCATCTCGGCAAGGCTGCTGTGGTCTGCCGATGCGAACTCGTTTAAGTCGCGCATGTTGCCCATGACTTCGGTATCGAAGGTGAAGGCCGGGTAGGAGCAGAATCCCGAACGCATGAACTGGCCGGTGAAGGCTCCGAGCTGGGAGATTTTCGAGAGCATCGCTTCTCCCATGTTATTGGTGTCGAGGAAAACGGTCGCGTCCTGTTGCAGCGGGGAACCGAAGTTCACGGTGACGCTGCTCCAAGGCTGTCCGAACGATTCGTCGGTCGGGTCGGAGAGATAGGCGGTCACTGCAAGGTTTCCGTCCGCATAGGACTCCTGTACAAGCTCGACCTGCTGGGTGTATCCGAAGGCATCGAAGGAGAACTCGATGCCCGATTTCTCACTGTCGTTTCCTCGCAGGTTCCCGGAAAGCATGTCCGGGGAGAGCGGTATGGCAGGGCGGTCTGGTGCGGATGTGGTCGTATCGTAGGGCACTTCCGGGGTCTGGGCTTCTGGCGCGTGGGGCATGGAAGCCTGCCCGAAATCCATGTTCCGAATATCCTCGGGAAGCATATCCGGTGATAGGAGTGTTGCCATGTCATTCCTTCCTTTCTGCCGCTACCTGCGGCCTTTCTTCGTGGGTTTTCTCGGTGTGAAAATGGGTTCTACCGACCCGTCCTTTTGAAGAACGACTGTGCAGTCGAAGGTCTTCCCGGCCTTGGACTTGCAGCCCCTTAGCGAGACCGCCTTCCCATCAAGAAGGGATGCGGCCTGCTTCTCGGTGAACTTCTTGGTGCAGAAGCCGAACAGCTTGAACCCGCAGCCCGCGACCTCCTTCCAAGTGCCGTCCTCCTGCTTCTCGTTCTTGATGGAGGAGCAGGCGTAGATGGAGCCGGTCTTTATAACGTCCTTGCCGCACCTCGGACACTTGCCCACTACGGTCTTTCCGGCACCTGCGATGGATGCGCCCACGTAGGCGGTCTCGCGGTGGTGATTGAAGACCTCGATGACGGAATCTTGCAGGGCGTTCACGTCCGCCTTGCCGTCTGCGATATCCTGCTGGATGAGCCACCATCTTGCGGTCACGTCCGCACCGCGAATCTCCGGCGTGAGGAGTGCGTAGAACGCCTTGGCCTTATCGGTCGCTCGAACCTTTCCCTTTCGTTCCTCAAGGTAGCCACGGGTTTTCAGACCCTCGATGATGGAGGAGCGGGTGGCCGTCGTTCCGATACCGCCGTGTTCGCCCTTCTTGCCGTCATCCTTACGCTTAAGGATTTCCCGGATTTCCGGGTCTTTGACGTACTTCGCGATGGATGCCATGTCTGTGATGAGGGTGCCCTCCGTATAGGGTGCGGGCGGGGTGGTCTCCCCTTCCGTGATTGAACAGGAGATACCGGCAAGGGTGTGGCTTCCTGCGGGAACCCATGGGTTCCCCGTATCGGAATCCTCTCTGACGCGGTTGTTCGAGATGTTCGGGAAGACAGCCGTGAACCCCGCGTCCGAAAGGCGCTTCGCGGTGAGCTTAAGCGCTCCGCCGTCCACGCTTACCGTGCTCTCGCTCACGTCGTACACGGCGGGAGGAAGAAATTGCACCGCATAGCGCTCGCAGATGGCGGTGTAGACCTTGGCTTCGTCCGGTTCCATCGCGGACACGGGCGCATCCGCTTCCTGCGGGATGATACCGTGGTGGGCGGTCACGTTCCCATCGTTGAACGCCTTGGAGTGGAGCCGGTAATCCAAAGGCCAGCGCACGCCGAGGTTCTTCATCGCCTGCGCAAGGACTGCCGGTGCCTGCTCTCGGTGCTCTTCCTTGAGGTATTGGGAATCGGAGCGGTTGTAGGTGATGGCTTTGTACTTATCACGCAAATCCTGCGTGATTTGCTGAGTCTCGGCGGCAGTGAAGCCGAAGCGCTCGCTCATGTCGGAAAGCAGCACGGTCAAGTTGTAGGGAAGCGGCGGGTTCTCCTGCTTTTTCGATACGGTCGTTTCAAAGTGCAGGTCGCGTCCGTCGAGCTTTTCCTTAAGGGATTCCAGCGTATGCCGCTCGAACAGATGCTTCTCACCGGCAAGCAGCTCCTTTCCCGGCAGATACTTGAAGGTGAGTTCTCCGGCATCCGAATCACCGCTTGCAAACAGCTCGTAGAACTTTCGGGTGACGTGGTGGGCGATGGCTTCGTCGCGTTTCACCACAAGCCCCAGCGTCGGGGTCTGCACGCGTCCGACGGTGAACAGGCCGCCGAGACGCTTGGTGGCGAGTCTCGTCTCGTTCACGCCGAAGCACATATCCGCCATCTGTCGGGCATAGGCGGCATTGCCAGCACCCCGGCAGGAGTCGTTGGGCACGAGCTTGTCGAATGCCTTCACGATGTTCTTCTCGATGTTGTCGTTCACGTAGACGCGCTCGACCTTACCGGCGTAGCCGAGGTAGTCCAAAAGCTCGTCCACGATAAGCTGCCCCTCATCGTCCGGGTCACCGGCGGCGATGACGGAGTCGCAAGTTTTAAGGAGTCCCGCAATCTGGTCGATGAGGGGCTTCTTGCTCTCTCCGGTCTTCTTATCGACCGCCGGTTCCTTCGGCCAGTCGTGAACCTCGATAGGGAGTACATCAAGGCTCCAAGGCATTCCCCATTTTGGGTCGATGGCATCCGGTTTTACCAATTCCAAAAGGTGGCCGGCGC
>OGUL01002841.1_pt1 | contig 10972 bp, 8 predicted proteins | sample 1553651 | NCBI WGS metagenome assembly OGUL01 (sample SAMEA2580048, study PRJEB22360) | human gut metagenome | biome: human gut; feature: human-associated habitat; material: faeces | place: Denmark | collected 2008/2010
AGGTGATCACGCTGGGGTCATCCAGCAGCGAATCCTTATAAGCGATGCATCTTGTCAAAAATCTCTTCCCTCTGTACACGGATTACGCAGCCGATTTCTTCACCCAAATTTTCCAACTCTTCGGAAGCATCCACGAAAGATTTTGTAAGCTTTGCAAAGTCAACAATCATCATCATATTAAAATATCCATCTACAATTGTCTGAGAAATATCTAAAATATTGATGTCGTTTTCTGCTAAGTAAGTACATACTTTTGCAATAATGCCTACGCTGTCCTTTCCTACTACGGTAATTATTGTCTTTTTCATTTCTTCCTCCATTCTGAAATAGTTTTCTATTTCATAATTATTGTATCGTCAACAGTTTTGTCGGCGCCATACGGTCTGCCACTAACAACTCTGTATCCATCTTTTTCCAAACTGGGTTTTGTTCCAATTCATAACTTACGGTCTGATAGGCAAGTTCCGGAAAATTATTTTCCTTGCTCAAATGACCCAGTAAAATATGCTGCAAACCGGGATGCAGCACTTTTTCAATCAGTCTTGCCGAGGCATCGTTGCTCAAATGCCCCTTTTCACCGAGAATCCTCATTTTAAGTGAGTACGGATAACTGCCAACCTGCAACAGGTTAATATCATGGTTTGCCTCTAAAAGCAGGGAATCGCAGTCTTTCAAATGGTCTACGATTTCATTGGAAAAGCAGCCCATATCGGTTGCAACTCCGATTTTTTTCGATTCTGACTGCACCGTATAACAAACGGGATTTGCCGCATCGTGGGAAATTCTAACCGGCATAATCTCCATATCTTCAATCGAAACCGCCTTTTCCGGCACAACCGCATGGAACAAATCTTCGGAAACACCTTTCATATCACCTTTTTCCCATATTGCCTCAATCGTTTCCTTCGTAGCATAAACAGGAATCTGGTACTTGCGCAGTACCGGTCCTAAACCACAAATATGATCGGTATGCTCATGTGTAATAAAAATGGCATGAAGGTTTTCTATCGGAAAATTTTCCTCCATTAACCCCTCCCGAATCCGTTTCATGCTAATCCCTGCATCAATTAAAATCCGGGCTTCTTCGCCACCGACATAAATACAATTGCCACTGCTTCCGCTGGCAATACTATATAACTGCATGTGTTTCCACCTCAATTTGTCTCATTTTATATTACATCTGAGAACTTATCTTCTCACTGTCAATTGTAATCCGGTCACGTCCATTCTTTTTGGAATGATACATCGCCCAGTCTGCTCTTGTCAAAAGTTCTCCCGGATTGGCGCAAGTCTGCGGATAACTTGCCACACCAACGCTGGCACGAACTGAAATATGTTTTCCTTCGTAAACAACTTCCTCACTCCGAATCTGATTATGAATGTCCTCAACGATATGATATGTTTCATCCAAATCTTTTTCAAAGAATGCTACAACAAATTCCTCACCGCCGTAGCGTCCGGCAATACCTCCATGCTTGAGTGCTCCACGATTTAGTAACGAAGCCACATAACGAATCACTTCGTCACCGCACTGATGACCATAGGTGTCATTCACCATTTTAAATTTATCAATATCAAAAAGTGCAAGTGAAACCGGCACTTTTTTCGCCATAGCTTCCGACAAATACTTTCCTAATAGCTCCGTCAAGTGTCTGCGGTTATAAATTCTTGTCAAACCATCTCGGATTGCCATATCATTCATCTTCGCATAAAGATGTGCATTGGCAACACCAATACTAATCTGGCTGGCAATATTCTCATAGAACGCACGGCTGTCCATAAAGGCATTTTCTTTGTTTTTTCCAACAAACAGTGTGCCAAGTCTTTCTTCCTGATTCCGGATTGGCAGGCATACCACCGATGGAAGTTCCTGTTCACCCTCTAATTTAGTAAATAACTGCACAGAATCCGTAACATTATTTTGTATATAAGTCTGAGTCATGCGGAGAATCTCTGACATATCCGTATGTTCAATGGATTCAATCACCTTTTTTTGGAATTTGTCTCCTAACACACAGGAAATGGCATACACCCGCCGCTGTTCTTCTTCCATTCCCGGAACATAAAGTTCATGATCCTGTTCCAAAACAATTACAACAACATCCAAATCCAATCGAACCTGTATCATATCAACAATTTTATCTAACATATCCTTTATCTCGATTGATGATATAATAATGGATGACAATTCATTCTGCACCGACATTTCATCATGCGAACGGTTAATCTTTTTATTCGCAAGCTGTAATTCGATTTTTTGAACTCCTAATTTTTCATTTACCCGGTTGATTTTTTCCTGCTGTTCTTTCATCTTATCATTGACTTTATTTAAATCTTCCAGTGCACGGTTCTGGCGGAAAATATCTTTTTCAAAAAAATCCCACATGTGAGACATCATTTCACTGACTACCACAATTAAAACAAGCACAACCGATACCGTCACAAGTTCACGGATAGCAATTCCAACCGTAACACGGCTTAAGTTATCTTGTGCTAACACAACAAGCATAACAAAAGATATAATACCATACAGACAGATATAAGTCACGTAAATAATAACCCGATGAGCCTTTTTCCCAAGAGCAACACTGTAAAAAAGCTCAAAGAAATAAATCAGGAACAGTATCAGGAAAATAATTCCCTCTAATTTTGTCTCTGCCATATAATAATACGCCAATCCAAGTGCCGGCCGCAAAAAGCAATACACTTTTTCTACCTGAATTATCCGCTTGGAATGAACATATTTTTTCTGCATATGGCGATTATGTACTAATTCTGTCACAATACACAACAAAGCGTATACAAAAAGAATCACATACCGGATAGTTACTACCTGATTCCCTGCAAAATAAAAACTAATACAGTAAATCAAAAGCATAACATCCAAAAAAATGTGATAAAACGCAACTTGTTTTTGTTTCCAGAATTCTTTAATTTTTTCTTCCATGCCAAGCCTCCCTTAAGACTCCCAAAACAATTCAATCCTATCACCATCATGAACAGGCTCTGTGAAATCTTTGTCTTCACCATTAATTCGAGTTACTAAACGCGTTCCTCCCGCTTTTGTCATATCAAACGGATATACATCAAACACATCGACAAAAATCGGATTTTTCTTATGTGGCATTTCGACCACATCACCATTTATCGTAACAAATACAGATCCCGTCACTTCTTCTCCCGGTGTAGAAATCGTTTTCTCCTGCCGTAACTGCTTTGCACCCGGAATCACTTCTCCGTCCGCTCCTAATTTTGCCGTATCGAACGGGACATCGCTCATCCAATCCGGCATCGGTTTTAACGGTGCCAACAATGGATCATCATCCATCTGCTCCTGCATCGTTTCTTCTCTTGTTTTTTCCGGCTCTTCCGGCTTAATAACCGGTCTTTTTGTAATTACATCACCGTCAACAATTTTTGCTGATGCCCCAGCCTCTCTTCCATTCAAAAGAACCAAAGTTTCAACATCCATACCGGCAAACTCTAACAATCTCTTAACGGAATAATAATCATAGGTACAGATTTCGTCTCCGTTTTTGACTTCGTAAAACGAGGATACCACCTCACCATTTGCCTCAACTAACTTTGGACATAACAGTTTTCTTCCAAATAAAGTCACGGTAATTTCCGCATTGCACTCCGGAATCTCTTTGATTAACAATTTTCCAGTACTTCCCTTTGTGGAAGGCCGAATCTGTATCGTATCATTTTCCTCTACTTTATCATTCAAGCTGACTAGTGTGCCATTTTTCTTGATCTCAGCCACCTCGCCAACTCTTCCCTTCTTTTCCCGGGTTTCACCATTTACCGTATAATGAATACTGTCTCCGCGAATCGGGAACAAATTATCTTTGGAAAAACCATAGCCGACACAGGCATCTAACACCGATACCTTGCCATTATCATATAATTTCACACGCTGCTCATTTACCATTACATGGATAAAGTTATTTTTCTGCTCATAATAAGTCATACAAATACCAAGCGGTGTCACTAATGTGGAATCTTTGCGGATTCCCTCCTGCTCAAACTGAACCTGTGAAAGTACCTCTGCACCACGTATTGCCACACGCTCATTTGGCAATCCCAGATAATGTGCGAGACTCTCGGTAAATCCCTCATGCTTACCGCCTCCACCGACAACAAATACCGCACTAACACACTGACCGCCATTCAATTCCAAAATACGATCGGCAATGTTTTTGGTAATATTTTTCACAGCGTCTTCAGATATCTGTGCAATATCCTCTTTTGTTACCTGAATTTTGCTTCCAAATATGTCCTTAAAAGAAACACTCTTCTTACGCTCACAGGCTCTTTTTATGTACTCTGCAGTCTCAAAGTCTGTCAAATACTTCTTAGCAATCGCCTCCGTCACTTCATCGCCGGCAAGCGGAATCATGCCAAATGCAATAATACTTCCATCTTTTACAATCGAAATATCACTTGTTCCGGCTCCGACATCCACAAGCGCAATGTTCAAAAGGCGGAATTTTTCCGGAATTGCCATGTTAATCGCAGCAATTGGCTCAAGCGTCAGACTTGCCACATGCAATCCTGCAAGCTCAACAGCCGAATACAAGCCATCCACAACCTCTTCCGGCAAAAAAGTTGCAATCAACTCTACCTCGATGTAATTTGCCATATGCATCTCAATCATTTCCATCGGGTAGCCATTCAAATAATATTTTACAATCGAATAGCCGACACAGAAAAACTTCTTTCCACTGTCGGTCTGCTCTTTTCTTATTTCATCATAAGCCTGTTCCACACCCATCATATCCAGAGAACGAATATGGTCTTCCGTCACCTTTGTCTCTGAATTAAACTGATAGCGGGCTTTGACGCGCTTTGTCTTTAACACTCTTCCGGCAGCCGCAATGCTGACGTCCGATAAAGGTTCTCTCACACGCTTTTCCAAACGCTCTTTGACTTTATAAATCGTATCTGCTACGGTCGGTATATCGTGAATCTGTCCATCAATCACGGCACGCGTCGTATGCTCAATGGATTCCTGAGCAACCACAACAAAACGGTCTGTACCAATCCGGTAGCCAACCGTTCCCACAATGCTTCTCGTTCCGATATCCAATCCAAATACAAGCTTATTGTCTTCTGCGTTCATCATTTTCACCTTGTTCCCTCATCAAAGATTCTACATATCCATTATTCTATCACAAATTTGTCTTTCTGACTAGTAATTCTTCTATTCTTTCTTGCAGCTTTTGCAGGTTTCCATTATTCACAAGCAGTGCATCACATCGTTTTTCCCATTCTTTATCCGATAATTGCACTCTCATAATGGATTCTGTCTTTTCGCGGGAGTATCCTCTCGATTCCATAAGTCTCTGAATCCTTAGTTCTTTGTCTGTCACAACCGCCCAGATTATATCGCAGAGCGTGTCACATCCGGTTTCAAATAAAATTGCCGTTTCTAAGCAGACAACCGGCTCATCCTTCCATTCATTTAATTGTTTACAAATCTGTTCTTTCACAAAGGGATGTACAATGGCATTTAGCCGCTCTCTGCCGTTGTCATCCTGGTAAATTTTATCCGCAAGCAAAGGACGCAGAATCTGTCCATCCTCTCCTGTGATGTCAACACCAAATGTATCGCAAATCTTTTGATAAGGCTCCGTCCCCGGTTTCATTGCTTCATGACCGAGGGCATCCGCCTCTATAATCTTTGCCCCATATTTTTCTTCCAGTAGATTTAATACCGTTGATTTACCACAGCCTACGCCGCCAGTAATACCAATTACCATTTTCTTTCTCCTTGGTTTTATTTTGCCTCATACCAATTTATTCCCTGCTTCACCTCTGCAATCAAAGGCACTGCCAAATCGCAGGCATGAACCATTTCTGTTTCCAAAATCTGTTTTACTTCATCAATTTCATCCTTGTGTGTCTCAATCAAAAGTTCATCGTGAATCTGCAAAATCAGACGGGATTTGTAATTGCCTTCTTTTAATTTCTTGTGCACACGTATCATCGCAATTTTAATAATATCCGCCGCCGTTCCCTGTATCGGAGAATTCATCGCAATGCGTTCACCAAACTGGCGCTGCATAAAGTTTTTCGACGCAAATTCCGGAATTGGGCGGATTCTTCCAAACAAAGATGTCACATAGCCTTTTTGTTTGCCCTGCTCCACCAGTTCGTCCATAAACCGTTTCACATCCGGATACGTTTCAAAATAATCCTCAATATATTTTTCAGCCTGTTTTTTTGAAATATTCAAATCGCGCGACAAACCAAATCCACTGATTCCGTATACAATTCCAAAATTAACTGCTTTTGCATTCCGCCTTTGCAGTTCTGTCACCTCTTCATAAGGCGTATGAAAGACAAGTGCTGCCGTCGTTCGATGAATATCAGCATTTTCCCGGTAAGCTTCAATTAAAGTTGCATCCTCTGACATATGTGCTAACACTCTTAATTCAATCTGTGAGTAATCGGCATCCAAGAAAACGTATCCGTCCTGTGGGACAAAAACTTTTCGGATTTGTCTGCCAAGTTCCATACGAATCGGAATGTTTTGCAAATTCGGCTCAGTACTGCTCAAACGTCCGGTTGCCGTCACATTCTGATTAAATGTTGTGTGGATTCTGCCATCCTTTTCATCGATATCGCTCTCCAGTCCATCTGCATAGGTAGATTTTAACTTCGTGAGCTGGCGGTACTCCAGAATCATCTCCACAATCGGATCCTCAAAACGGAGTTTTTCAAGAACTTCTGCTGAAGTGGAATATCCTGTTTTTGTTTTCTTTCCATAAGGCATATGCATTTTTTCAAACAAAATTACACCTAACTGTTTCGGTGAATTGATGTTAAATGATTCCCCGGCACGCTCATAAATATCCGCTTCCAGTTCAGAAATGCGCTCACCAAGTTTTGCACCATATTCATGCAATGCCTCTTTTTCCACTAAAATCCCCACCTTTTCCATGTCATAAAGGGTAAATAAGAGTGGCATTTCAATCTGTTCAAACAATGACTGCATTTTTTGTTTTTTCAATTCTTTGGAAAGATTCGGATATGCAAGCACATTTACCAGTGCACAGTAGCTAAAGTAACGTACTGCCTCGTCTTCTTTCTCTAAAAAGGCAGTTTCTTCCGGCTGTTTACCAAAAAACTGTTCATATGGGTGCATCAAAACAGATGCATAGTTTTCTGCAATCTCTTCTTCTCCAAACTTTTTCTGAACCGGGCTTAGCAGATACGCAGCCAGATTCGTATCATAAGAGTTTTCCGGTTTTGCATCCGGCAAGAAATCTAACTGGTTCTTTAAATCATTGGCAACCAATATATGTGTTTTCAAAAGATTACTGATTTCACTTGTAATATCGTATTCGGACAAATCATCGCCCACTTTGCAAAAAGCAATCTTTTCTTTGGAAAAAGCAACCGCCATACCTAAAAGTCTTCCATCTGCCTCCGTCATAAATAACGTCATCTGTCCGCTGGCACTCGTTGTTACTGCAGCATCCTTTCGAAAAACGGCCTTGACCGCTACCGGCTCTTTCTTTTCAATTGTCTGCACAAAAGAGAGCCAGTCTTTTTTTGTCTCAATTACCTGAAAATATTTTTCCAGTTTTTTATCTCTGCCGGTATCCTCCGAAAATCGCCTTAAAATGGATTTCAAATCCAAAGACTGAATCATCTGGTATGCTTTTTCGTTAAACATATCCTCAAACGTACACTCCGAAAGCACCACTCCCAATTTGCAGTTTGTCCTTATAGTCGCTAAATCTTTACTCATTTTTGCCATGTCCACATGGTTCTTCAACGCCTCTTTCGCACGATTTGGTGTTACTTCATCTACATGCTCAATCGCATTTTCAACCGTACCAAACATCGTCAGAATTTTAACTGCTGTCTTCTCACCAATTCCCGGAACACCCGGGATATTATCTGAAGCATCTCCCATCAGCCCTTTGAGATCAATAATCTGAGATGGTGTAACACTGTATTTTTCAATTACCTGCGCTGTATGATAGTCTTCGACAACCGTCTTTCCACGACTCGTTTTCGGAATGCGGACCAAAATAGTATCCGTCGCTAACTGCAGCAAATCGCGGTCACCGGATACAATCGAAACAAGATATCCTTCCTGCTCCGCTTTTTTCGCCATCGTTCCTAAAATGTCATCCGCCTCAATGCCTTCTTCCGCATAAATACGGATATTCATCACTTGAAGAAGATTTCGGATTACCGGCACCTGTTCACTCAATTCTGCCGGCATCGGTTTTCTTTTCCCTTTGTATTCTTCGTACATTTTATGGCGGAAAGTCGGTGCTTTTTCATCAAACGCTACTAACAAATGCGATGGCTCTTCTTCATCCAATATTTTAAACAAAATATTTAAAAATCCGTAAATCGCATTTGTATGCAAGCCCTCGCGGTTTGTTAAATCCGGCACACCATAAAAGGCGCGGTTCAATATGCTGTTTCCATCAATCAGTACAAGTTTGTTTTCCAATTTTTTGACCTCTTTATTTTTTGATTTTTATTTTCCGTTTGCTTGTGTAACCACTCTCATAGCGTTTTCCTTTTTTGCTGTAATATGCTTTCACACGGATATAATACGTTCCTTTTTTCAGACCGCACGCTTCAAAACGGTTTCCGTTCAATATATATTTCTGTGTTTTTTTCGCAGCGAAGGAAGATGCCGTCGAAACTTCCATCTGGTACCCATGTACCATTTTCCCACTCGAATAAGTAATCGCAAACGATTTCTTGTTTTTCTTCAATTTCTGAATTTTCGGTGTCTGCGGCACAATTTTAAAGGAAATTTCCGGTAAAATTGCCCATGCCCTGTATAACAACCGATGCTTTTCCGATTTGAAGATTATTCCGGTACACCAATGTATAGTCTCTATTTTTCTCTAATTTTACTTTCCCCACCTTCAACGTCACATTTGGTTTCACCCATCTTCCGGTATAACTCTTTGTCTTTTTATAATGACAAGTTACCGAGCGAACCGAACGTTTCACAATGGTATAAGAAACTTTTTTCGTTCCCTTGTAATTACCGATTCCCTTAATCGTAATTGTTGCTTTTCCTAAATTTTTATTATTCTGATAAGATGCCTTGTAATCTTTTCCGGAATCAAGCACCTCTTTTCCATCCTTAACCGTTTCGTTTCCTTTGATTGCCTTACCTTCATAAGCATATTTCTTTTTCAAACGAATCATTTTCTTTGTCAGAGCTTTTTTCTTAACCGGAACTTTCACACGGATAATCACCGTACGGTACATTGTTTCATTTTCCGGCACATATTTCGCACGATACCCGGAATTTCCATAAACCGGCACAATCGTACTATCTACCCAGCTAAATCTCTTCGGCAGACGAATTGAAGAAAGTTTTTTCTTGTTTGAATATACAAAACTTCCAAGTGTCACTTTCGGAATCTCCGGAATTAGTTTTGGCACATAGGTCGTTGTCTGTCCTGCCAGATAACCGGAATATTTCTTTGCTTTCACCTGGCAAATTAAACGATATCCGATATCTTCTTTTGTCACTTTGTAGGTAAGCCCGGTTGCTCCTTTAATTGCTGCCGCTCCGTCAATGGTCGTGACATCATCTTCTTCTTTTACATTTGCCGCAAATTTGTGGATGGCATCCAACTCATATGTGCCATCGTCATCGCTGTCATCTTCTTCGTCATCATCCTCATCATCATCCGCTTCCAAATCGTCTTCTTCGGCTCCGCCTGTCTCATCTAACACGGCCTCAAAACTCTCTGCATCCTCTGCTTTTTTTACACGATACCACTGATAAGACAATTCACCCGGATCCACTGAATCCAGTGATGGTTTTGCGGTAAGCGTCTCATCAATTGCCGGTGTTCCAGTTATTTCCACACTTCCGGCAATTGCCATTTTGTCAGTCGTAAAGACCGCACTTTTTGCCACTGCCGATTCATTTCCTGCATCATCTGTCATAAAAGAATAAATTACATATTCCGTTTCCGCTGCAAGTCCATTAAATGAAAAATTAGAAGCTTTTGCACCATCTACTCTTCCATAACCAACAATCCCATAATGAGAAGTCACACGCGACAATATAAATTTCGTTGTCATGCCACCGCTTTCTTTCTCTGCCTCTTCGCCTAACGCCTTTGGCAGTACCACATAATAAAATTTACCCGGTTCATTTCCGGTAATCAATCCGGAAGAAGTCGTATCGGTATCACTGTCAAAACCGGAAACCGATGTAATCTGTGGTGCTGTAAAATCAGCTACAATTGTAATCGTTTTGTTTGTCGTATCAATCGCATTCTTTGTCGCATCTGCCTGTTTCGATGCTAAATAATAAGCAATCTCATTTTTTCCTTCTGTCAACGTCACAGACATCGTATCTGCCCAATTTGCATCCACTGAAGCCTGACTGCTGATTCGATAGCCTGCCGGTGCTTCTATCTCAACCTTATCGTCTGTCAATCCTGTCCTGTCTGCAATATTAATTGTATCTTTTTCCGTCTTTGCCACCGCATTCGTATGATAAGCACGAATTTCATAAGCCGGAGCATTTTTTGCCAGCTGATAAGAAATTTTCTGTTTCTCATCACTGCTCCTTTCATCCTTTAACACAAACTGCTGTTTTCCGGCAGTTTCCGATGAAATCGTAAGTGTAACTCCATCCGGCAAATCCTTTTCATCGGATACTGCGTAATGCACATCTCTGATAAAGGTACGCTTCTGTCCATAATACTTCCACAAGCCGGAAAATGGTTTTACCGTAACAATTTCTTTTGGTTCAGCCGTAGGCTCTATCGTAGCTGCCCCTCCGGTCACACTTCCACCTGAAGCCACATTTGCATTAAATAATACAATTTCACTGTTTTTTTGTTCCTTCGCCTGCGTATTCACCGGGGTCATCCCCATAAATAATGCACATGCTAAAATCCATGCTAATCCTTTTTTTAACTTACGTTTTCTCATAAGTTCTCCCTTCTAATATAAC
>OGUL01002844.1_pt1 | contig 10960 bp, 10 predicted proteins | sample 1553651 | NCBI WGS metagenome assembly OGUL01 (sample SAMEA2580048, study PRJEB22360) | human gut metagenome | biome: human gut; feature: human-associated habitat; material: faeces | place: Denmark | collected 2008/2010
CATGCTCCGGGAGTTCGTGGATTTTGCCAATGTATTCAACTAACTCTCAATTTACCGTTCCTCTCCCATGAAAAACAGCGCCAGTGTTCCGGGACCGGAATGGGATCCAATGGTAGGTCCGACATAATTGATCAGGAAGCTGTCGATTCCGAACCGCTCCTTCACCAGGTCTCTTACCAGTTCTGCCGCCGGAAGATCATCCCCGTGGCTGATGAACACAATATCATTCTGATCACGGTAAGAACCCATTTTCTCTTCCATATAATCCACCAATGCATGCAGGGATTTTTTCCGTCCTCTCACCTTGCCGATGACAATCAGATGTCCTTCATCATCCACATGGAGCTTGGGTTTAATACCTGCTAATGTTCCCACGACTGCTGTCGCCCTGCTGACACGACCCCCGCGATAGAGATGATACAGATCATCCACGGTAAATACATGCACCAGATGCAGACGATTATTTTTTACCCACTCTGCCACTTCTTCCAAGGACTTACCCTGGTCTCTTAAGGTAACTGCCTTATGCACTAACAGTCCCTCTCCCAAAGAAGCACACAGGCTGTCAATGACAATGATCCTGCAATCCGGCTGTTCCTCCATAATCTCTTCCGCTGCTACGCGCATACTGTTATAGGTACCGCTCAATCCAGAAGAAAAGGCGATACACAGGATCTCTTTGTTCTCCTTTAAATATTTCAGGAAATGATTCTTTGCTTCCTCCGGATTCACCTGGGAAGTGGTGGGCATTTTGCCGTTTCTCATCAGTGCATAGAACTCTTTCTCGGGAAGTTCCTGTCCCTGCCCATAAGTCACACCATCCATAATATAACTGAGATTTATACATCCAAGGTCATGTTCTTGCAGATATTCTGCGGGGAGATCTGCTGTACTGTCTGTAACGATTTTAAACATTGATTGCCTCCTGATATTATAAATTTTATGGCTCTTCTTTTGCGCCATTATATCATTGACAAGCAACCTTTTCAATTTTGCCGGCAAAAGTGATACATTTTGTCACATTTAGTATCCTCATAACTAAGTTCCATCCGTCCATCGACATACTGCATGTTCTGTGGCATAAAAAATCCCCCTTTGGGTACATATCACAACTTCATCATGTCCCATTCGGGGGATTTTACTCTTATGAATTATTTTGTAGTACTTCCGAAGCCACCGTTGCGAATGCCTTCCGCATCATCGTCCTCTGTGATACCGTACTGCATGAAAATACCCTGGGCGAACCCGGTTCCTGCGGGAACCTCCACGGTCTTGCCTTCATTGGAGTCATTCGTGATCTTCATGAAAATATGACCTTCATTGTCCGAAAAGAAATAATCGCTGTCAATGATGCCAACCGTATTGTTCATCTGCAGTCTGTATTTAAAGCCCAGTCCGCTTCTGGGGTAGATCTGCAGTACCCAGTCTTCCTGCATCTCCGCCCGGATACCGGTCGGGATCTTAATAGTCTCTCCGGGTGTCAGTTTAAAAGTAAACGGGGCAAAGAAATCATATCCGGCGCTTCCTTTCGTAGCTCTCTTCGGAAGCTTCAGAGCCTCGTACATTTCCTTGATCTGTTCCTCCGTATACTGCGGATATTCCTCCTGCATGGCAGTCATAAACTGTGCAGGACTCACAAAATGAAATTTAGCAATTCTATGCATGGTTAATCTTTCCTTTACTTATAATCTCCGCAGTGCAGTACTGCATCTTCCGGATGTTCTCCGGCAAGTGTCTTCTTCACATCGATCACCCTCTGGTTCTTACTGCCCTTCCACAGAAGCTTTACATCTTTTTCTTCCACATGGAACTCTCCGTCCACCACGACATCCACATATTGCATGATTGGCAGATCGTAGATGTCCTCCCAGCTGTCTCCGGTATACATCCAGATCGTCTTCGTGGGGTATTTTTCTCTGATCTCCTGCATCAGTTCTCTCACATCAGCGCGGTTCACGGGATGCATGGGATCTCCGCCGGAAAATGTGATTCCGGAAATATATGGCTTCTCCAGCTGCTCAAAAATCTCCTGTTTCGCAGCCTCATCAAATAAAAGTCCTCCGTCGGGGTCCCAGGTAATGGGATTCTGACATTCTCTGCAGCAATGGTTGCATCCTGCTACCCACAGTACGACCCGCAGGCCATCGCCGTTCAACATATCGTCCCTGGTTATATTATGATATCTCATTTATCTGTCCATCCTGTCTCTACCTATCTACATACTCTTACGCTCTGCGATCTCCGCCATCTTGGCATCATTCAGTCTCGTATCTCCGTGTACTCTGGAGTAAGACAGATAGCCGTTCATACGGTCGATCTTGGTCAGATTGCGGCTGCCGCAGACAGGGCATACATCCATTTCCAGTTCCTCATGTCCACAATCGTCACAGTATGCCAACGACAGATTTACGCCTTCATAGAAGCCCATATCCATAGCTCTGTGGATCAGTGTCTTGATTGCCTCGGTATTATAATCAATCGGATATTTTACATACTGAATCTTGCCGCCGTTGCTCAGATCCCAGAAACGGTTCTCCAGATCCTGTTTCTGAATGGGGGTAATATCCTCTGTCACATGACAGTGGAAGCTGTTGCTGACATATTCTCTATCGGATACGCCCTCAACAATACCGTACTTTTTACGGAATTGCTTTACCTGCAGACCACACAGATTCTCTGCCGGAGTTCCGTAGATAGCGTACAGGTTGCCGTCCTCTTCCTTGTATTCCGAAATCTTCTGATTGATATGCTCCAGTACTTCCACAGCGAAGGCTCCATCCTCTACCAGGGACTTGCCATTGTAAAGTTCCTGCAGTTCATTCAGTGCTGTAATACCAAAGCTTGCCGTTGCAGATTTCAGTAACGGTTTGATCTTGTCTGTCAACTTCAGATGTCCGCCCAGGAAACCGCCCTCACAATATGCCAACGGGTTGGTGGATGCACGCATCTCACCCAGATAAGCATAGGTACGGATGTGGAGCTGACGGATCAATTCCAGATAGTAATCCAGCACTTCATAAAAGTCTCTGCTCTCTTTTCTCGCTTTTGCCAGGATCATGGGCAGATGCAGGGAGACTGCACCAATATTGAATCTGCCTACGAATACCGGCTGATCCTTATCGTCTGCGGGATGCATGCCGCCTCTCTCATACCAGGGAGACAGAAAAGCCCTGCATCCCATGGGAGATACGATCTTTCCATACTGTTTGTACATGCTTGCCACATAGCCTTTACCGGTCAGACTCAGCCAGTCGGGATACATGGTCTTGGCAGAGCATTCCACGCCGGCTTCAAATACATCTTCCAGCGGCTTACCGGGACCGTGCAGATTCTCATCATATAAAAATACGATCTTCGGGAACAGAACGGGCTTTTTATGATCCTTTTTGCCCTGTCCCTTTCTGCGGACTTCCAGCATAGTAATAGTTGCCATTTTTGCAAATTTACCGGTGCCGGTTCCAGCAGTCACGGTAATAAAAGGATAATCGCCACGGCTGCTTGCCACAGTATTAAATTTATATTCCCATCCCTGGAAGCCCTGTTCGAATTCTTTCTTCACATCTGCAAGTGCTTCTCTCTCCGCCACATCTGCGGCAACTCCCAGTCTCTCGTATTTTGCCAGGGCTCTGTTGTAGGATTTTTCAGCATAAGGCTCTAAGATCAGATCCACGCTGGGTACGGTGAATCCGCCGTACTGCTGGCTGGCAGCGCTTAAGACGATATCACCGATGACATCAAATGCCACATCCAGAGTCTTCGGCTCATTATACCAGATGTTGCCCATCTCGAAGCCACCCGTCAGGACATTCTGCACATCAAACAGGCAGCAGTTCATAGTATCTCTTCTGGCAGACATATCATGCACATAAATATAACCGTCACGACACGCCTGGATCTCTTCCGTGGTCAGGAAGAATTTCTGATACAGTTCCTTATTCAGCTGATTAAAGATCAGACTACGCTTGGTAGATACCAGCGCGGAATCCGTGTTGGCATTTTCCTTATCTCCGATGTACATGATGGACTGACTCTTTTTATAGACATCATCCAGCATCCGTACGAAATCCTGCTTATAGTTACGATAATCGCGATAGCTTTTTGCGACGATCGGCTTCACCTGCTCTAAGGCACTTTCCACAATATTGTGCATAATGGGAATGGGAACTTCATCCACTTCCAGTTCGTTTACCTTATCTACCACATACTGGCAGATCTGCTCTTTTTCTTCTTTGGTGAATTTCGTCAGGGCGCGGTATGCACTTTTGCCTACTGCACTGATTACCTTCTGAACATTAAAAAGCTCCTTGCTCCCGTCCTTTTTTACGACATAGATCTCCCTGTCCGGTCTGAACTGTTTGCCATAATCTTCATTTTCTTCATGGTCATGTTCAAAATTGCTGCTCATTTTTCTCTTCCCTTCATACGATAATGTCCGGAAAACGCCCGGATTCTGCTGTATTCCCCTTACTTACGATAGCGTTTACAAATACCATATATGGTGTTTGTCTGTATCAGATAGCAATATATTGTGGGTGCTATCTATCAGTATAAAAAAGAATCCCTGCCTTGTCAACGAGGGATCCTTTAGAAAACTATACAAAAAAAGGAGTGAAATTTTGGATAAATTTTTAATCTGCAGTTCCCGACTGTTCCCGCAAAATATCCGAAAGCCACTGTACATAACGCTTCTGTACTGCTTCCGGCGCTGCGATCCTGGCATCCGGTCCGATTCCCGCAAGCCATCCGAAGAACTGTCCGCTGACGGCCACCTTCGCGCGCACCCGGAAAATGGTATCGGACATAGGGCGGATATCCACCTCTCTGCCGAACCGGTCCAGTACCACACCGATGAGGCGCTTCGGGAACTCCATGGTGACCACACTCTCCTCCCCTGCAAACATGCCGAAGGTCTGGTTCGTATAGGAGGTCACGTCGATCTGTGAGAACTGTTTTACCCCTTCTCTGGGACTTACCGTCACTTCCACCTGTCCCATTTTGTCCACCCGGTAATGCTTGATAACTTTGGCCTCACTGTCATAGGCTGCCAGATAATAATTTTCATCCCGCCAGATCAGGGCCCAGGGGCTGACGCACTTATCCCCACCGGGTCTGGGCACCAGTTCCTTTTGCAGGTTCCAGTCCAAATACACGAAGGTGATCTGCCTGTTCTCCTGAATGGCACGATGAATGGCATCGATATTATAATAGATGCTCTCATTCTCCGTCTTGATCCTGCCTGCAACATAGACCTGACGCTGTAGCTTGCCGGCATCGTTTTTCCCGGCGATCTGCTCCAGCTTCCGGATCAGATCTCTGGATTTTTTCGTGGTAATGAAGCGGGAGGACTGTACGGCGTCCACCAACAGCTTTAATTCCGGGAGTTCAAACTCTCTACTGCCGAGGTAATAACCGCCTCCCAGCCTGCTCTGCACCTGTACCACATCGTAACCGAAGTCCGCAAGACTCTCCATGTCACTGTAAATGCTCTTCCGTTCCGCATGGATTCCCTGATTCTCCAGGTATTTTATAATATCCGGAGTACTCATTGGATGATTCTCGTCCGTGTTCTCCTGCAGCATTTTTATCAGATATAAAAGCTTTAATTTCTGTCCTGACGATTTTGCCATAACCCTTATTCTCCGTCAGCGGACTCCTTTGCCTGTTGCATTCCCTCTTTTTTATTTTTCTTCTTGCGAAGTGTAATTCCAAGGGTAATAGCAACAGCGCCTACTGCCGCGATCACTACCAATACTACCAGATAAGATAAAAATGAATTCAAAAAGCTGACTGCCATATTTTTTCTCCTTTATGCCTTATTATGCTTTCCTAATGTCTTTTCGTGAGGTTCTATTAAATGAAGTATACCAACGATATGGCGCAAACGTCAAGTATTCCCCAAAAGAGTCTGCACCGACCATTTTCCTGTCTGTATAAAGTCTTCCGCCTGCGCCGCAGCTCTCTCCGTGATCTCTTTGTCGTATCCCATGAGAGCCAGCAACCGGATCGCATTTCTAGTGCCTGCCCTCCCAGGTAACAGTTCATAAGGGAAACTGATGTCGCCGTCCCGGATCACTTCCTCAAAATGATAATTGTCATAACAGTCTTTCAATAGTTCCGTCATTTCGATATCGTGGGTCGCAGTAAAACAAAGCACTCCGCTTTCAGACAAATGTATCAATATCTGCGTAGCTGCGGCAATACGTTCCACGGTATTGGTTCCCCGCAGAACCTCATCCACGAAACTAAGCACCGGAACCGTCTCTGTCTGTGCTGCATCCAGGATCCTTTTAAGGGACCTGATCTCCACAATATAGTAGCTCTCGCCGTTCTGTATACTATCCCGCAGCGCCATGGAAGAAAAGATCCGAAATACCGGAGCGTGATAGCTTTCCGCTGTACAGGTATGAATCGTCTGTGCCAGGACGGCATTTACTGCCACCATTTTTAAAAATGTGGATTTTCCGGAGGCATTAGAGCCAGTAAGCAGCACACCTCTGTCTGCCCGGATACTGTTTTTCACAGGATGCGTAAGCAGCGGATGCCATCCGCCTTCCATATGCAGATACACCTTATTCGCATTTTCTTCCAGCTGTGGAATACAGTAACCCTCTAAGGACCTGCGGAAGCCTCCCACCGAGATTGCCATATCCAGATAGCCGGTGATCCCTAACAATCTGTCCACCTCATTGGTCTTTAGTCTTAATTTCCGAAGCATGAGATTAAACTGCCAGATATCCAGATGCAATATCATCCGCAGATAATCCGCTATAATATCTAACGGATTCCCACCGATCTTCCCCTGATTTCCTGCCATTACCCAAAAGGAACCCCGTTTTAATTCCCGCAGGCTTTTCAGCGCCTCGTTTAAATCCTCCAATTCTTTTTTATACACGGGGATCTTCTGTCTGCCCAGTTCCTCACAGACATCGATCATGCGAAGCACATAGGCGAAGCTTGTAATATACGGTTCGATCACTTTTTTCTCACGAAAGTATGTCAATATATGTCCCAGCATACACACCACGATCCCAAGGATCCCTACCGCCGGCTGCACGAATAAAAGTGAGGCAAACAGCAGATACAGAATATTTCCAAGCAGGATCTTCCGATTGTTACGCTCTCCCAGATAGTCGAGATTATCCAGATAATCATAGAGAGAGTATTTCCCGAGATGCCCCAATTTTTTCAGTAACAGTTGTACCCGGATCCTGGTATCATCCTGCTCCAAAAACCATCCGGTCACTTCCTCCAAATGGTCCAGCTTTTCCTTCCCGCAGAAGATATTCCGGAGGGTAAAATACAGGTATTCCTCTCCTGCCGCTGACAATGTCCGGTCGATCCGGCAGAATACCTCATCCATTCCCAGATCGTTCCATGTGATATCATCTAACTGTTTCTCTTCCTTATGTCGTTCCAGATAACTGCCAAGCCTTGCAAATCTCTCCAGCGAATATTCCTTCGGCGGTTCTTTTCCGTAATCTTCCAAGAGAGAGTTCCGGAATATTTTTTCCTCTTTTTTTGCCTGCATAAGTTCCTGTACGATCATGAATAAAAATATAAAAAGCAATACACCTGTAAATACAACAAACTCCATATTATTTCTCACTTTTCCGGATATAAGAAGGCAGGCACCACCCGTGCAGTGCCCGCCCCATATTCTGACCTTTTTTTCTATTTCTTATTATATCAAAATTCTTTATGCGACAATAAAGAACTTTAACAGGAAGATCAGTGATAATACATAGGTAAGTACAGAAACATCCTTTGCCTTACCGGTAAATACCTTGATCACAGTATAGGTGATCAGCCCAAGGCCGATGGCATGTCCGATGGATCCGGAGATCGGCATGGCGATCATCATCAGAGCCACGGGAAGTGACTGGCAGATGTCATCGAAATCTACATTCTTAAGACCTGCTACCATAAGTACACCCACATAGATCAGTGCGGAAGAGGTAGCTGCCGCAGGAATGATTCCGGCGATGGGTGCAATAAAGATACATGCCAGGAACATGATACCGGTAGTCAGTGCAGTCAGGCCGGTACGACCGCCTGCTTCTACACCGGATGCAGACTCTACAAAGGTGGTAACAGTGGAAGTACCGGTTAAGGAACCTGCTACTGTACCTACTGCATCAGATAAAAGTGCCTGCTTCATATTCGGCATTTTGCCATTTTTATCCAACATTCCCGCACGGCTTGCGGTTCCTACCAGAGTACCGATGGTATCGAACATATCAATGATACAGAAGGTAATGATCAGAGTGATGGCGGTAAACCAGCCAATCTCTGCAAATCCCCGGAAGTCAAACTTAAACAGTGTGGTGGAAGCCATATCTCCGAAAGCAGGTACGAAGGATGCGGTTGCCAGAGAAGCAAAGGGATTGGTTCCCAGGAAGATAGCCTCTCCTGCCCAGTAGATGATGCTGGAGATCAGCATACCCAGTAATACAGCACCCTTAACACCTCTCTGTGTCAGAACAACAATAGCAAACAGACCTACGAACATGGTGACAACGGACAGAACCATTGCGGAATAGCCAGAACCCATATTTGTCTTAGCCAGTGAAGGTGTCAGTGCACCGAAGAAGTCTCTCATAGCATAGAAAGGTCCGCCGTTCTCGGAATAGACACCTGCATTGGAGCCTACACCGATGTTTAACAGCATCAGACCGATGGCAGGTGCAATACCGAGGCGCACGCCCAAAGGAATGGCATCCACGATCTTCTCACGAATGTTCAGTACGGAGAGAACCAGGAACACGATACCTTCGATCAGTACAATGCACAGAGCCGACTGGAAGGATGCTACATAGGTCATTCCGGTCAGGGCTACAATATTGGTTACTACGACTGCGAAAAAACTGTTCAGTCCCATTCCGGGTGCCATGGCAAACGGCTTATTTGCCAGAAATGCCATTACGATGGTACCGATTGCGGATGCAATACAGGTTGCCAGGAAAACACCGTTCCAAAGTTCCGGCATGGTATCCTTGCCAAAACCAGTCAGCAGGTTCGGATTCAGGGCTATAATATAAGCCATGGTCATGAATGTGGTCAGTCCGGCAATGATCTCTGTTTTTGCCGTGGTGTTGTTTTCCTTCAGTTTGAAGATTTTTTCTAACATCTTTTCCCTCCTAAGTATTCTGGGAGCCGCACGGGGAACTCCGTTTCTATGTCTTCTGAGTTCTTTGCTTACTCAGTCAACAGTCTTTTTACGATTTTTTCGCACTTGGCGTAAATGCGCTCCGGATCCTCTCCTACGTTGAACTCTCCGTTACGGTATAGGATCTTACCGCCGATCATGGTCATGCAGACATTAGATTTGCTGCCACTGTAGACCAGATTCTTTGGAATATTATGGATGGGCTGCATGTTAGGCTGATGCAGATCGATCATGATAAGGTCTGCGTATTTGCCCTTCGCCAGAACATCTGCCCGGTTCAGTCGCATTGCCTTAGCACCATTCACCGTTGCCATCTTCAATACTTCCATGGCATCCATGCTGGCAGCATCTTTCTCTAACAGCTTGCTTAAGCCGGTAACTAAGAACATCTCACGGAACATATCCAGACAGTTGTTGCTGGCAGGTCCGTCGGTTCCGATCGCCACCGGGATCTTATGACGCACATAATCGGCAATAGGTGCAATACCACTGGCTAACTTCGTATTGGATCCGGGGTTCGTGATCACATACATACGATGTCTGCGGAAGACATCCAGATCCTGATCCGTCACATGGACACAGTGGAAACCGCCTCCGCCGTAGTCGAACATTCCCAGAGAGTCTAAGAACATGGGCGGTGTCATGCCGTAGCGTGCCTTACACTCTTCCACTTCCTTCTCTGTCTCGGAGATATGGGCATATACCGGTGTCCGGTAATGATGTGCCATTTCCGACACTTTCCAGAGCAGTTCTTTGGAACAGGTATATTCCGCGTGGAAACCAAGCTGGTAGCTAATCAGGGAATTCTTCTTATTCCATTTTAAGAACTCTTCTTCTACCTGCTTCGGGGAAGAGCTGAAATTGTTCAGTCCTGATACCAGTACACAACGCATGCCCGTATCCAGGCAGGCTTCCGCAATGGTATCCGGAGTCAGATACATATCAAAAATAGATGTCACACCGGAAGTCAGATATTCCAATACCGCCAGTCTGGTCAGGTCAGTTTTGCCTCTAATGGGAATACCTGCTTGTTCAGCCACTGGTCTAAGGGCATGTCATCCGCCATGGAACGTAAGAATGTCATGCCGGAATGGGTGTGCGCATTTTTAAATCCCGGCATCAGAAGATTTCCCTTGCAGTCCAGTTCAATATCCCAGGCAATTCTCGGGAACTGGGATCTGTCCCATTCCTCCGCTAATTCTTTTTGTTCCGCCACATAGGCTATCTTGTCATTTTTAACCCATATTTCACCATAGAAGACTTCTCTGCCGGGCTCCATGGTGAGAATTCGTGCATTGTATAATCTGATATTCATCTGATCGCATCTCCTCCAAATCCATAGGGAAGTAATTCTTTTAATGTGTAGCTTTGATAATCCTGTTCGTTTTTTACCACATAGATCACAAAATCATCCGTGCAAAATTCCTGCATCACCTGTCTGCAGATACCACAGGGATAGGCATATTCCACGGGATCCTCTCCTACGGTTCCACCGGCAATGGCGATAGCGGTAAACGTCCGCTCTCCTTCACTGACAGCCTTGAAAAAGGCAGTGCGCTCCGCACAGTTGGTGGCTCCGTAGGAAGCATTTTCAATATTGCCGCCCAGATATCTGTGTCCGTCCACAGCAAGCAGTGCTGCTCCCACCGTATAGCCGGAATAAGGAGCATAAGCCAGCTTTCTGGCTTCTAATGCCAGTCTCACCAGTTCTTTTTCTTCTGTCTCTGAGATCAAGTTCATCCTTATCTCCTTTTGCCTGTCTATACAAATCTCTTCACGGATTCCGTTACCAGC
>OGUL01002852.1_pt1 | contig 10937 bp, 20 predicted proteins | sample 1553651 | NCBI WGS metagenome assembly OGUL01 (sample SAMEA2580048, study PRJEB22360) | human gut metagenome | biome: human gut; feature: human-associated habitat; material: faeces | place: Denmark | collected 2008/2010
CTAGATGGTGTATTTTCACCACTTTCAATTTTGGACACAGCAGAGCGAGAAATAGAAAGTTTCTCCGCAAATTTTGTTTGTGTGTCTCCAGAACTTGTACGAACTTCTTTAATTCTTTCAGACAAAGTCATGTTAATGTTCCTCCCTTCTAAAATAAAGATAACATTAAATGTACATTTAGTCAACAAAAATATATTGACAATGTACATTTGATATGCTACTATATGTACATCAGATGAACAAAGCGAGGTGAAAATATGAAACAGTTAAAAAGAGAACGTTATCGCAACATGGTGAAAAGAATCAACGATTTGCCGGACGATAAACAGATGTTTGTGATTGGTATAATCAACGGTATGTTGCTTACCGAGGAAACAAAGAATGAGACAAAGATGGCTGAGAAAGCAGGATAGGAGGCGAGATATGGATGAAAATAAAGAAGAAATCCAAAAACTGCGTAAGCAAGTCAGAAATTTAAGAATAGCATTCTTGCTTACGCAGATAGGATTTCTCATTATTAGTATTATTTTTCAGATTCAGTATTGCCGGATGATGCATTATTATCGAGAGATTTTTCAATTGAATCAAGAGATTTCTCAATCCTTGATAGATGTAAATTCTGTTCTTCAACTGCTTTCTTTAAAGATTGCAGGGATCCTGATTCACTAGAGGAAGATGTATCTATGCTATGTAATAAATCATAAAGAAGTTGGTTCTGAGTCTGGAGAAGTGCATTTTGAGTTTCATCAAGTTGAATTTGTTGGGTTTCAGATTCAGTAGGGCTTTGGTTGGATTGATATAAGGCGATTGATGTGCTCAAAATAATGGATACCAGTAAAGAAATTATACTGATAAACACATCCGTAGACATTTTTACTCGGTATTTTCCAAGAGGAATAGCTATTGATTCAGGAATTTCGAATGTCTCAATCGAATCCTTATCAAGAGTTACATAATCTTCATTTGGAGGGGAAAAATTTTCAAAAGTGTTTGCTGATTCGGTATTAAATGAGGAAGAGATACTCTTAGTTAATTCTTCATTTACCAAATGAGCAATGCCGGCGGCACTAGATATTTCAATTGATTGCTTAGCAATATTACCAGAAAGTGCTGCGGCTGAAACAAGTGAGGATGTATCCCATTTTCCAGTCGAAGAAGTAAATCCTTTGATATATGATTCAAGAATTGATTTTCCTATACCAGAAGCAGGCAACGCTTGTACTGATAACGAATTACGAAGCTCAGAGATTAAAGCTTTCGTGTCAGAAGTTTTCCAGTTATCAGATTTTATTAAATCATCATTCACAATAATAACTCCTTTCTTTCGTACTTGGACGTGCCAGCGTCCTGTATAAAAAGAATATGAGAGAATTTATGAAAAGTCAAGAATAGTTGGAGAGGAGGTGAAACCATGACATTTTCTCAAAAGTTAAAATACATACTTTCAGAACAGAATATATCTCAGGCAGAGCTATCCAGATTAACAGGCATAAATAAAAGTTCTATTTGTCAGTATCTATCAGGCAAAAACATACCATCCAAGAAGAGACAGGGCGTGATTGCTACAGCAATAGGGATGCCAGAAGATTACTTTGGAAACGAAAACTTCAAAGAACCAAGTATATCATATCCTAAGATTCCGCGACTTACACTCACGGAGACGGCTGGAATCATGGGCGTGTCACAGCGAGCACTTGCACTTGCTATTCAGCAGGGTATGTATTCATGGGCGCAGGCTTTGCCAGGGAGAAACAAGAAAAGACCTATCTATTTTATTAATGCCATTACGTTTGCTAAAGCGCAGGGAATAGATTTGGAAGAATATAAAAAATGCACCTGCGAAGCGGCAACTCCAACAGGCGCATAGAAAATAATAACAATTAAATTGTAACACAGAAATGGAAAAATGGAAGGAGAAATTATGATTAAGATTGAAGAAAAAACAAAAATCATAGTAATTGATGGAGAACCAGGGATGCTTCTTCTCGAATTTGCAGTTATTACACGAGATTTGAAAAAGATTTTACCGAAAGGATTTGCTGAAAAATTAGAGGAGGCTTTTAAAATCGGAATGACGGCAAAAGTCGAAGGAGAAGTCGGAAGAAGAATGTCCAGATTGGTTCACGGCGAGCCAAGAGTATTATCAAAAAAAGAAGTAGAAGATGGTATCGAAGCAGTAATCAAGGCATTGATGGAAGAGATTGGAGTTGATGAAAGTGATGGAGAATAGAACCTTAAGCTTAGAAGATATCAAACTTTTGGTTGGGAAAGTACATGCAGCACAGCAGGCAGGAAATTATATCCTTTTTAGATATGCTAACTATTCAATAGATGTACTCACTATGCAAGGTGAAATTTCCGAAGAAAAAAACTGGGATAAGGGCTTTGAGATGCCTTTGGGTTATGATTCTGATGCAACGAAACGAGAATACCTTGAATGTATCGCATATCTCGAAAAATTAGCAGGTGAAGAATATGATAATTAATTTCTTAATGCGTAAGTGGGAACAAAACGAGCTGGCTCTGGAGCAGGAGCCAACATCGCTGCTCCTGTTAAGACGTAAAGTCGCATTGATAAAGCTGATTAACTTAGATTTAAAGAAAAAACGAGGTGTCGAAATGAAGACAATTAAGATAACCGCAGATAATAAGATTTCTATCGTGGATGTGGATTTTAGCAACAATAGAGCGATCATGGATGCCATGGGCGGTCCTGTAGAAGTAGTTACAACAAATGAGTTGTATGATTTTTTTAAGTGCCCCGTTCTTATGATGTTGGATAAAAACGGTTACAAACCTAAAGATGTAAATGGTTTTTGTCCAAGCGCAAATGCAGTAGCCTCCTTTTTGTACGGTTATGTCAAAACTGGTATACCAATTTTAGGCGATGTTATTTTGGCGCAACCGGCAGGGGGGCGCATAGAAAATTTAGAGGGTGTTGGAGAATTGGAAGAAAAGATGCAGATGTTAATGCAGCGTTTTAGTTTTCTGGAGACAACATGAAGAGAGAGCAGCTTTCAACAGATATTACAAGAATCCAATTTGATTCCATGGAAGAGTGGCTGGTAAATCGTAAGGGCATCGGCGGTTCCGATGCCTCTGCTATCCTTGGACTGAATCCATATAAAACAAATCAGGAACTGTGGATGGAGAAGAAAGGACAGATGTCTCCTGTAGATATTTCGGGCAAATCATATGTCAAGTATGGAAACGATGCAGAGCCGCTGCTTAGAGCATTGTTTGCTTTAGACTATCCGGAATACAAAGTGGAGTATTACGACAACAACATGATCATCAATAAAAAATATCCCTGGGCACATGCCTCACTGGATGGTGAACTGATGGATTCAGATGGACGGAGAGGCATTTTAGAGATTAAGACAACAAATATCTTACAGTCTATGCAGTGGGAAAAATGGGATAATCGGATACCGGACAATTATTACATACAGGTCCTCCACTACCTGCTGGTTACGGAATATGATTTTGTCGTGCTGAAGGCACAATTAAAAAGTGTGCGTGATGGCGAAGTGAGACTTACAACAAAGCACTACTACATTGAAAGGGAAGAAGTGCTTGATGATATTGAAATGTTAAAAGAAGAGGAGGAAGCGTTCTGGCACAGCTTGCAAAGCGGACAGGAGCCGGGACTTCTTCTTCCGGAAATTTAAAAAGGAGAAATAGCGATGGAGTTAAAGATTTATAACCCACAGGCAGACGGTTTCTTAAAAGCGATCGATTGGAACTTTGAAGAGCTAAAAGAAGAGATCACAAAAAAATCAAGCGATTATCTGAATCTCGTTTATAGCGATGACCAGATAAAAGATGCAAAGCAGGATAGAGCGAATTTAAGAAAATTAGTTACTGCCCTTGAGGATAAGAGAAAAGAAATCAAAAAAGAGGTTATGCTTCCTTATGAAGATTTTGCTGTTAAGGAGAAAGAACTGGTTGAGATCATCAATGGAGCAATCGAGAATATCGATACACAGGTAAAAGGATATGAAGAAGGATTAAGGCAGGAGAAGCTTGCAAAAGTCAAAGAGATTTATAAGGAGTGCATCGGTGATCTGGACAGAACAATTCCTTTTGATAAGATTTTTAAAGAATCCTGGCTGAACGTCTCTACAACATTAAAATCCATAAAAGAGGAGATTATCACTATTCGGGAAAAGATAGACGGAGACTTAAAGATTATCAATGCAGAAAACAGTCCTTATATCTATGAGATGAAGGAAGAGTATTTAAAAGACTTTGACCTCATGGTTGCTATGGCAAAAAAACAGCAGCTCGAAGATACAGCAAAGAAGAAAGCTCTTTACGAAGAACAAAAGAAGCAGGAAGCAGAAGAAAAAGAGCGTAAGAGAAAAGAAGAGGCCGCCAGGGTAGAACTGGCCGGTAAGGTACAGTCTGCCCCTATTCCGGAAAAACAGCCGGATCCGGCAGGTATTGTTACACAGCAGCCGGCTATCGCAGAAAGTTATCAGGAGCAGGCTGCAAAACTCAGACGTAAAAGAGTAGTGATTGAGATTACAGCGAACGAAACACAGTTTGCTTATTTGAACGAAGTGTTAATGAAATTAAAAAACAATGCTGAGAAAGTAGAGGTTTTAGAGAAGGAGGAATTATAAATGGCAGTATCAAACACATTGGCAAAAAAGAGAACAGAGGCTTTTCAGAATGTTCAGTCCGCTTCCTACGAGGTAGGAGGTATGAAGATTGAACTTACTCCGGAGATTGTAAAGCAGTACATGGTTTCCGGAAGCAAGGATAACGTCACAGTAGATGAAGTTATCATGTTTATGAATCTTTGCAAGAATAGCGGTCTCAATCCATGGGCAAAAGAGGCTTACTGTATTAAGTATGGAAGTGAGCCAGCAACGATGGTTATCGGCAAAGAAGCTTATATGAAACGTGCAGAGGCAAATGAGAATTATGATGGCTTTGAAGCCGGAATTATTGTTCTTGATGCACAGACGCAGGAAATAACACATAGAACCGGTTGCTTTAAGCTGCCTTCGGAAGAGATTCTCGGAGGATGGGCGAAAGTTTACCGCACTGATCGCACTCATGCATACGAAGCAGAGGTTTCCTTTGACGAATATGCCGGTAGAAAGAAAGACGGAAGCTTAAATGCCCAGTGGAGTAAGAAGCCATCTACAATGATCCGCAAGGTTGCATTAGTACAGGCCTTAAGAGAAGCATTTCCTTCAGCATTCGGAGGCATGTATACCGCAGAGGAAAAGGGATTTGCGGAAGATGTTGCTGGTGAGGTTTATGTTCCTCCAGTAGAAGCTGCAGCGATCGAAGAAAAGGCAATGATACAGCCGGAAGTGGTGGCCTCTGCTATAAAGGAGCCGACATCTGATCAGGGACGTTCGCAGGCACCAGAAGGCCAGCAGACATTTTTTTAAAGGATTAAAGCAATGACGGAAATTCATTTTACAGTGCCCGGCCCTCCGAAAGGAAAGGCCCGGGCCAGAACCGTACACACAAACGGTCGTACATTTTCTTATACTCCAGATGGAACGGTACTTTATGAGAATCTGATAAAGACCTGCTATTATCAGACCGGGGTTCATCCCTTTGATGCGGATGAGGAGCTTAGAGCAAATATCATAGCATATTACCCGATCGCAAAGAATACGAGCAAGAAAAAGCGGCAGCAGATGCTTGCCGGTCTTATCCGGCCGACAAAGAAGCCGGATTTAGATAATGTTATAAAGAGTATCTTAGACGCGTTAAATAAGGTCGCTTATCATGATGATACGCAGATTGTCTCGTTATCCATGGAGAAATTTTATTCAGGCTCTCCAAGAGTGGAGGTCAGTATAAGTAACTTAGAAAACAAATCATAGAAAATTAAATATTGAGTCCTGAAAGGAGTCTTATGACATATTTAGATATGCTCAATAATTTTTACGATTTTTGCGAGTGCAACGTCGTTTCTGGAAATGCGCAATTGCTTTTTCATACACTTTTAATGATCAACAATAGGTGCGTTTGGGAACAATGGTTCTCTCGCACTAACGTAAGTCTGAGCGAAAGAATGGGTATTAGTGAGAAAGCCTTTATTCGTGCCAGGAACGAGTTGAAGCAACTTGGGTTGATTGATTTTATATCTTCAAAAAAGCGAGGGACATGCACTAAGTACTGCATTTTGTACAATACAAATGACAGTACAAAAGAAGTACAAAAGAAGTACAAAGGAAGTACAAAGGAAGTACAAAAGGCTGACATAAATAGATATAAGACAGAGACTAAGATAAAAAAAGATATATCTGACGATATATCTAAAAAAACACGCACAATCTTCAAACCACCGACTATTCAGGAAGTGAGGGACTACTGTGAGCAAAGAGGCAACAGCATCGATGCGGAGTATTTCGTAGATTTTTACACATCGAAGAACTGGATGGTGGGGAAGAACAAAATGAAAGACTGGAAGGCGTGTGTGAGAACTTGGGAACGTAATAGCAAGCAGGAGAACCCCGCTAAGCAGCAGGCAAGCAGGAATGGATTTCACAATTTTGAGCAGCGTGAATATGATTACGGTGCACTGGAAGAGAGGCTCACGGGAGGTAGATAACAATGATAAAAACAGACACTGAAAAATTGACTGTAGAGATGGAAGGGAATCTTGCGGACTACATGATGGATTTCGTGCTGATTGTAGAAGGAATAAAAGAAGAAGTTTTGAGAGAAGACTTAAGACATATGAAAGAGATTGCTAATATTGCCTTTGATACAGAGAATCCAGAAGAAACAGCAGAAAAGATAGAAGAATATTTTAGTCGCTTAAAGCTGGACACGCCTCTTTAGAGGATTTTTACATTACAGCAACTTGTTAACCGCTCCATGTGCGAACACGGAGCTATATGCCATTGATTCCCCGGCAATGCCGGGGAGAAGGAGTAAACATGATAGAAAAAATTTTAAAAAATAACCAGGCAGTAGTTGCAGGAGAAATTATCTCTGATTTTGAATTTAGCCATGAAGTTTTTGGCGAAGGATTTTATTTTGTGAAGTTAAAAGTGAGCAGACTTAGTCACTCAAGTGATATTATTCCGTTACTTGTATCAGAACGGCTTATTGATGTGAGTGAATCGCATATAGGTCAGTTTTTGGAAGCTCGTGGACAGTCCCGTTCGTATAACAAACAAGAAGGCAATCGAAGTCATCTGATTTTATCCTTATTCGTGATGGAACTTGAATTCATCGACAGTATAGAGAATCGAAATCCAAATACGATTTTTCTTGATGGATATATCTGTAAAGAGCCAGTATATAGAACAACACCTCTTGGAAGAGAAATTGCAGATGTGTTATTGGCTGTAAACAGGGCTTATGGCAAGTCTGATTATATTCCGTGCATATGTTGGGGACGTAATGCGAGATATGCAGGTAACCTTACAGTGGGAAGCAGGATTCAGTTACGGGGACGTATTCAAAGCAGAGAATATCAGAAACGAATTGGAGAAGGTAAGGTAGTTGATAAGATAGCTTACGAAGTTTCTGCAAGCCAGATGGAATACATCGAGGAGGAAGAATGAAGAAGATTGAAATAGATATCCCTCTTGAGGCTTACACAGACAATGTCAGAAGAATCATCGAAAGAAGCTTACATGATTTAGAAGCAGAGCCCCCCTATTTGACTTCATTTCTTTGTGATCCGAAGCTGACAGAAGAAGACTTAGAGACAGCACTGCATATCTTAGAAAAAGCAGGAACAGAATTAACAAAACAAAAGTTTATTAGAGCAGAGCTGGAAGCCAGAAAAGAAGTAGTTAATCCGGAAGTATTCCCAGAAGACTTAAGAAAGGATTGGGAAGATATGCGAAAAGCTGCAGAAAGGAGAAGAAAGAGATGATTGACGAAAAAAGACTCATTAAGGAATGTGAAGAGAGATTACTTGTAGGCACAAACGTAATTAAGCTGATTGAAGAGCAGCCTAAAATTTGTGAATGGATACCGTTAGAAGAAAAAACACCCCAGAACGGAGAACATGTATTGTTATCATTTGCAAATGAGAAGCAGGAGCCGCTTGTAGGCACTTGGAAAGTAGATGATGAGGGAGGAGCTTTTTATGCTCCATTTACAGGCAGAACATATGCATCTTTAGGTTGTTTTGTAACAGCATGGATGCCGCTGCCAGAACCGTACAAACCAGAGGACATAAAAGAAGCACCTTGGAAAAATAGAGCATTAGGTGATTTCATGAAAGGAGCAAACAGATGATTAATCCATGCGTGAAATGTCCCGAAAGAGACCGTTGCGAGGGAATGAATCAGCCATGTAAGCAAGGTAAAGCCTACCAGAAGTGGAAAGCTGGATGCAAGAGAGTGGCGGAGCATACAAAACGGGTGAATAAGAGGAAGAAGTAAATTATGAGTCACGAATACAAAATATTAGAACAAATGCTTATCGAAGGGAAGATAAGCCGTCAGGAGTTTAAAGAGAGGATAGATGCTGAATACAATAAATTGGAGCGGGAGCTTATGAACGATGAGATCGCACCGGATGAACATGTTGAGAGATATAATGCTTTGATGGAGCTGGAGCCTCAGTCGTTCGGACCACCGGAGTTGCATGAGCATATTTGAGAGGAGTAAAAAGATGGAGCAGATTAGCCTTGAAGATATTAATCTTGATATAATCCCGATCAAAGTGTTACAGGATGTTGATAGGAGAATCGCTGACTGGAAGGCATTCGGGGGTAAAGATTCTGATGAGTACATTCAGAATCAGTTAAGATATTTGAAACGAATAGAAAAAGCGGTAAATACTGCAATGTCTGCAAAGGGAAAGTAGGTGAATGGATGGATACACGAAATCACGAACACTACAAAGACAAAACGGCGCATGATGCGATTAGGGCAGCGGATAAGCCGCCGGATTCGGTAACAAGAACAATTAATGCTATGAAAGCAGTAGCGGCAATAGATGAATTTGAAGTATTTGGACGAATTAAACTCAGAGATAAGAAAACGGGCAAGATTTATAGATAGCAGGAAAGAGGTGATTCCATTGGAAAAGTCAGTCCTAATCCAGTACTGCGATATACAAGCAGAAATAAAAGAGCTGAGGAGGCTCATAAGAATGACAGAAGAAAGGCTGGAAAAAATCGAGCAAGAAGGAGCGGTGAGCGATGTAGTATCAGGAGGTATGGGAGGGATACAGCATTTTACGGTTGAAGGTTTTCCGGTTCCGGGGTATACTAAAGCAAAGAATTTGCTCATATCGAGAAAACAACGCCTAAAGATGAAAGAGGAAGAACTGCTCGAACTTACCAATCAGGCAGAGGAATACATAGAATCTATCGAAAAAAGTGAACTCCGGATTATGTTCCGACTTTATTATATCGAGGGACTGACTTGGGCACAAGTGGCTATGAGAATGAATTCTCTCTTTCCGAAAAGAAAAATAGCATATACAGAGAAAAACTGCCAGAAGAGAAATATTAGATTTTTTGAAGAAAATTCAAAAATGTCTCCCGATGTCTCCTCAAAGTGTGGTAGAGTGTAAAATGAAATAAAAAGGCATAGTTGCCTTGGTTATTTCTCCGTAAAACTTTCTTGAAATACATCCTATAGAAATGTAGGGTGTATTTTTTGTGTATTTTGGGGAATAGTATTTTGAACTAAATAGGAGTAGAATAGAAGAAAATGTTTCACGGAGGAGAAAAGAAGTGGCTCAAATTTATTTTTCAAAATTTAATATTAATTCTGAAATATACAAGGTATACGATGACGATGGATTAAAAGATAAGATTCTTAAAGATGTATTTGATAAGATGGATGAACATGCAAGACATACAGAAAAGGAAAAAAGAAGGGGTGAAGAGGAGAAAGATGTTACATATAAATTTTGTGATTTAAAAAAAGATGAAAAAAACAAAACTATCTGTGGACGATTGGTTAAAATTTATGAAGGAGAGTTGCAAAGTTATGATGCAGAAAAAGATACTGTAATAACAAGCAATGCTAACAATTGTGCAGCAAGTTCAACTTTTTATTTTGATTTGAAAAATGAAGAACTTGCGTTCATTACCAGAAACGCTTTGGGATATAATCAATTTAATAAATGTTTTAAAGCTTTGGTAGAAAAATACTTTGAAGATATTACCTTTGAAATTTTTTTAGAAAATAACATTGGTGAACTGAGAAAAAAATTAAATGCTATGAGTAGGATTCTTTCTGTTGAATCTGTTATAATACCACCTAATGCTAATCATGATGATTTTTCAAAAATTTTTGGGCCTACAAAAGAAGAGGTAAAAGAAAGCGGAGCAACAAAGGTTATATCCAAAATGGAGGTAAGTGCTAAAAGTAAGAATAAGTTGAATATCGATACAGATTATTTTAAGAGAGTCCTTTTAGCAATAAAGAAAGGATATGCTTCACTAACTGCAAAAGGAAGAGATGAAAATAATGAGAACTGCACTGTAACAAGTGAAGAAGATGCTCCTTATAAAGCTACTATATCAGATAAAGAAAAGGATGATTTAGAATATTTTTCTTTAAAAGCAGGAACTGAGTTAGAAAAGCTACTTAAAAGTAAGCAAAGTGAGGAAATTAATGTCAAAGAAGGAAATTAAAATTGAAAATTATTTTGAGGTTTCCAAAACGTCATATTATGCTTTACTAAAAAGTTCAGGAAAATGGAAAGAGTTATTTAAAGAAAAAGAAGCTATGGTTTCGCTTATATTATCGGTTATTGCAACAATATCACTATATTTAATTTGTGGACAGACATTTGGAGCTAAATTCAATGAACTGATAAGGAATATTTCCATAGATGTAAGCATGGCATTGATTGGCTTATTGGGATTTACAATAAGTGGATTAGCTATTTTTACAGGAACAATTACAAATAAATTAGTAAAAAGCATAGATGATGATGAAAAAGGAAATTATATTATAAATATTTTATATAGCTTT
>OGUL01002853.1_pt1 | contig 10936 bp, 8 predicted proteins | sample 1553651 | NCBI WGS metagenome assembly OGUL01 (sample SAMEA2580048, study PRJEB22360) | human gut metagenome | biome: human gut; feature: human-associated habitat; material: faeces | place: Denmark | collected 2008/2010
TGGTCTGCCGCTTAAAGCGGCCGGAAGCACGTGGCTTTAGTCATGTGAGGTTCACTCCCAAACGAGTTAAAAATTTTATTGCCAAGGGAACTTTAAAAAAACTTGACAAATAAATAAGCTATTGTATAATTACATTGTAAGAGCATAGAATATATTGAATGAAATCAGAGGACGGAACGGGCAACCGTCACCCTAGTTGGAGATGTGGAAATGTCACCCCACCTATTTCATTCAACATATTAAGGGGTTGCTGTTTTAACGAACAAAGATTCGTGAAACAGCAGCTTTATTTGTATGACAATAAAATAAACCACCTGCTATGCAGGTGGTGGGAATAATCTTTAGATATAAGTATGAGCTCCTGTGCTAATATAGATGTGGGTCTGCAAAACCACAAATGAAAGCACAGGAGGTCCAAATAATGGACGTGAATAGTTTAGCTCATACAAAATGGGAATGCAAGTATCATATCGTATTTGCACCAAAATATCGGAGACAGATAATTTATAAAGCAATAAGAGCAGATGTAGGAGAAATCTTGGGATCATTATGCCGAAGAAAAGGAATTGAAATTATTGAAGCAGAATGCTGCCCAGATCATATACATATGCTTGTAAGAATTCCGCCAAAGTATTCTGTATCAGAAATAGTAGGATATTTAAAGGGAAAAAGTTCCCTGATGATATTTGAACGCCATGCAAATTTAAAATATAAGTATGGAAACAGGCATTTCTGGTGCCGTGGATATTGTGTAGACACAGTGGGGAAAAATACTGCAAAAATCAAAGAGTATATTCAGAATCAGTTAAAAGAGGATTTACAGTATGACCAGATGTCATTAGTAGAGTATATCGACCCGTTCACGGGTGAGCCGGTGAAGAAATACAATAAGTAAATCCCGCTTGGAGCGGAAGTAGGAAGTCAAAGCAAACCAGCAAGCCTCTTTTGAGGCTGCGCCGGAGTAAGGAAGCACTGAAAAAGCCCCCAGTTTGGGGGCTGCTGTAAATGTGGTGCAGTTAGCAGACTTCAGTGCGCCTTCCGGGCGCAAGCAGGTAATATCCCCTTCTAGGGGGAGGACATGCCACCCGCTAAGCGGGTGGTCATGACTTTGTTGCCGGAAAAGGGTGCTCTGAATCTTTGGAAAGCATGCACTATTGCATTGGTGCATATGTCAACCATCAATCCCACGCCGGAGATCCGTAAATCCCATCGCCAGATAAACTTTTTTAAAACCGGAAGCATCTGCATCATTCAGCATGATGGAATATCTCGACAAGCTGACGGATGATCTCTGGTGATGCACCGGGAAATATTTCCGCTGACAGCCCTTTTGTGTTTTGAATGCGGACGACAGGTTCCATGCCCGCCGGACGGTTCTGACAGGCACGAATTTGTTCTGCCCACTGCCGGATCCTGACCTGCTGCGCTATAAGACTGGTTTGCGTAGCCATACCATCCCTCCCTTAATTATAGTCAGTCTAAAAAGTTGAGTACTGAACTTTTTGGACTATGTTAATTTGGTCAGTATGATTATGGCATAAATGTAGTGGGATAAAAAGGTACTCGGAATTTACCGTTTACTTTCAAAAAGCTGTTCAATCAGCTTTGCTTTATCCACATAGTAAAATCCAGATTTTCAAACTTCCTGAAAATCTTCAAATTCCACCGGTAATCTCTTGTATCCTGCTATATTTACACGCACCTTTCCAAATCAAATCTCTGGGGAAGAAATTCTTTCTGCTATCTCTTCACCAGCACAGCTCCTTCCACTTTCGCATAATACTCCGCCAGATCTTCCTCCATCTGCCTTCTCACCCGCTCCCAGTCCCCTGCTTCCATCTGGCTGTACAGCGCATGATTCATCGAGATTACACTCAGATCCTTCGAATAATACAAGAACCGTTTTCTCTCAAATTTCTCAAACGGATTGGTCAGCATACTTCTCTGCATTGCTTTCTTATCCTGCAGCATCGTTTCATTATACGGGCAGGTGCTCCGGTCTACGGGAAGTCCCCGGGTTATTCTGTCCTGGTAAAAAGCAATATAGTCCTCCAGAATCTCCTCTATTTTTGCATCTCCAATGGAATCCACATGACGGATAAAAGCCAGCAGAAACGGCATTTTATAAGAAAGTGAATAATCTCTTTCTTCCAGGAACGCAAAAAAATCTTCTTTGATGGTCGCATCGTTGTGTTCCTTAATTCCAAGCTGCTTCCGATATTTTTCCACTTCATTCGGACTGAATAAATATAATGTTTTACTTCCGAATTTGTACTGCACTTCTGGCGTTAATTTTCCGGCTCTGATCCAGCTTGTGATGGTTCCCGTATTCACAAAATATTCCCTGGCAACCTGCTCCTGGCTCAGATAATCGCCGTATTTTTCTTCAAAAGAATGGATATCCACCTCTGTAATCCGCTCAATCCGCTCTTCCATTCCATCAATCACCACCAGATCTCCCGGTTTATAATCCATTTTTGTGATATCGCCAAATGGAACATAATAAGGATTGGCAAAAACAGAATGCATACTGCAGGGCTTGATCATGGCGCCGTACTCATCGACTACGTCAATCACAATCACATTTTTCTTGGTGTCCGTTTTCCGCAGTCCCCTTCCGACCTGCTGCAGATAAAGAACCTTGGAAAGCGTAGGCCTTGCCATCACCAGAATGCCGAGTTCCGGATAATCCCATCCCTCTGAAATCATATTGCAGGCACACAGGAAACGAATTTCCTTTTCTTTGAACGCTTTCATAACAGAACTTTGATTTTTTGTCTGCCTTGTGTAGCTGGCCGCTGAAATATTTGCCTTATTAAGGAGCTTTGCCATTTCGTTCGCATGCGCAACATTGACACAAAAAACAACACCCTGTCTCGTGCCCGCTTCGCCAGACGTAAAATACTCTGAAAGTACCTGGACAATCAGCTCATTTCTTGAAGTGACCCGGATTCTTTTCTCCAGATCCGCATTGACATAATCCCGCCCATTAAACCTTACACTGGAAAGATCAAGATTCGTTTCAATCCGGTAAACATTCGCTTTCGCAACCACTCCCTTTTCCATCGCTTCTTTTAAGGATAACGAAGTCGTATACGATCCAAACACCGTTTCCAGCTTTCTTTTATCCGGCCGCTGATCCGTCGCCGTCAGGCCTATCGTAAATTCTGTCCGATAGTATTGCACAACTCTTTTCAGCACTGGCGCAACCGCATGATGTGCTTCATCCACGACAAGATAATTGTAATAGTCTGGTGTAGTGTCCGTATAATGTCTGGCCGCGAAGGCATACGTTCGAATATCAATCTTATCTTTTAACTCTGGCAGCGAAGCCTTTATTCTTTCTTCCCAGTCCAGCAAAAGATTGACTCCCGGAACCAGAATCAGTCCACGAAACTTTTGTTTTCCTTCCGCGAATGTCCGTAAATCTTCTTCCACAATTTTCGATTTTCCCGCTGCTGTAGGCAGCACAATCAAAAATGCCTTGATACCCGCATCTCTGCGCTTTTGTATCTCCTGCAGGCTGACAGTCTGATGTTCATACAGCTCAACTTTTCTTTCAACTTTGATTCCGTCATCCACAAAATTCGAAGAATCTTTTCCAAAATACTGTTTGATATCATCCTCAATCCGACTGGCAAATTCGCAATCCTCTTTGGAAAATCGAAATAACTTGATCCCCCACAGGGCACACGTATTTTGTTTCTTGAGCTGATTGCGATATTTTTCCTCTCCAATAATTTGCGGATGATGGTAATCAAGGCCGTTTTCTTCGATCGCATATTTCTGATCCTTTGTTCTGACAAAATAATCGAGAAAATAATTCCTTCCATTTTCATCACAGATTCCATATTCCCGCGTCAGATATCTCAGCGCATTCATTCCATAAACACTTGAAAAATTCTCTTCGAAATGAATTTCCAGCGGAGAAGCATCGGCCTGCTCGCTCCGATCTCCTGTGTTTCGTATATAACCGCCTTCCAGGACAATTCCATCTTTGGCAAGATATGAATCCAGATTTTCCCGCGCATATCCCAGAAAACGAAACACCCTTTGAAAGCGATGCATATAATCATTCTGCTTCTCCGTAATCAGCATATAGGGAAAAACCGGCTCTTTTGGCTCATGGGCGCAGATACCATCATCAATAACAACCATATCTATCCCATTATCATAAAACCGGGAAATTCCACCATTTGGATAACACACCTGTTCCCGAAATCTAAAATCTGCGTGTTCTGCTAGAAACCTGTCTTTTTCAATATCAGATTCAGCCACTTTTCCCTCTCCCTTCCCGGTCTTACATCATCCGTAAGCCACTCTTCTTCTATTCGGATCTGCGCCACATCCTTGATAAAATCAGAAAAAGTATCCGGTGTGAAATCCGTAAAAAAACGGCCGCTTCTTTCGCCTTCAAACGTTCCATATTTAAAGGAGGTATAAATAATCCCATTAGTGTCCAACGCTGTTACCATCTTATGGAATACCATTTTTAATTCTTTTTTCGGCAAATGCAGAATCGATGAACACGCCCAGATGCCGTCATATTGATTCATCTCATCCAAATCCTGAAATATCATGTTTTTTACCGGAATACCGGTATAGGCACTGGCGTATTTGCACAGTTCTTCTGAACCGTCCATCGCCGTAACAGCAAGACCGTTTCCCAGAAAATACTTCGTGTCTCTTCCGGAACCACACCCGAAATCCAACACTCTCTTTCCCGGCAAAGCGTTTAAAAATTTATCCTGCGTCATCTGGAAATCCACAGAAACAGTGCCTTGTATGAAAGAAGCTGCGTTTTGGTTGTAATAAGCGATTGTTTGGTTTTCCATATTCTGATGATCTCCTTGATAGAAAATGTAAAGCATGTGCTGTGCAAAACTGTTTTCTCTGTTTTAAACCGAAAACACTTCTTCAGACATTTTATAGATACTTACTTGTCAAGTTCGTTATATGCCTTTTTGACGATCTGCGCCATCAATAATCTTCTCTGCTTCAGAAATTCAGGATACGATAACTGCTCAAAATTCTCAGGTAATGCATTCTGAGCACAGGCAAGCCGGTATCCTTCTTCTCCTAATTTCTCTCGGTATCGGCTGACATACTCCGCCGGAGCTTCATCGGAAATATCAATGTTTGTTGTATAGTCCAAGTATGTAAAGTTCGCAATCTGGTTTCTGTCACGGTCATTATCGTACCCGATCTTTTCAAGATAATGCTTCGGAAAGATATGATGCTTGTCCACGGAATTTTTGTCTCCATTTGCTCCTAATACAAAGTATTGTGACAGAGGTGCTGTGCTGAACAGCATAGGTGTTCCCAGTACATTGACTGCCGCAATATATCCGTACCAGGCCGGTGAATTGGCCGAAGAACTGTTCAACTCGGCTGGCAGCGAATAAACAAAGTAGTCATCCGTAAATCGGTTGCCGATAACAGAATTCAGATATGATACGAATTCATCTGCATGATGGACATCTCGCAAATCAGCAAACTGTTTTTCAACCTCTGATTCTGTAGATCCCGTATAAAATCCAGTAATCGTAGACATAAAAATCCATTTACGAATAATTTTCTGAAGTTCAACAGACGATACTTTATACTCATATTTTCCGATCAGATATAAAACATAGCTGAAAACTACCGCATTGGATGATGCCACCAGGCTGCCTTTCAAATAGCCTGCAGAAGCAAAAAGATTCATGAAGGCATGCCAGTTATTGAGATTGGTTACCATGTCTAAAGATTCTTTGAAAATTCTCAGATTCTCTTCACGCACATCCTGCGTAATTTCACCGGTTTTTAAATTCTTTCCGCGGAGCAGCAGATACGCGTATCGCAAACGTGCTCTCCGAAATCCTACGCCAACAGACATTCGAATCAAATGGGAAGGGTCAACCTGAAGAATCTGATTAAACGCTGTTCCATTTGCCGGTACTCTTGATTCTGCACAAAATCGGTTAATCTTTGCATGGACATCATTATCATAGACAGCAATCAGTGTTTCAATGAAATTTTTTTCTGTAAGATTCTGACCGCCGGAGTTTACACGAACAAAAATCTCGGCAACATCTTCTTCATCCGCTTTTGAACTGATTTTCAGGGTTGGCAGAGAATAAATTCCAAGATTCAAAAGGTTATTGATGTTTTCTTCAATGACATCTTCTTCCTCTTCCGTAAGCAGTTCTTCCCCGTTTTTCTCCCGGCTTTCATTTACCGATCGAATAAAAGACTTTCGGAATCTTGAAATAGTGTGCTCCTGGTCCGCCGCAAACACGCTGCAAATCTCGCTGATCCATTCTGGATTGCGTTCATACGCCTGTGTCCAGACAGCAAATTCGCACGTCAGAGGATTGAAGGAGATTTTGATCTTTCTTTCCTCATAATTCTGATCTTTGATGGTCACGCCATACATTGCTGCAAGTAGTGCAGTCAAACGCTGCTGTCCATCAATAACAAGATCATCCGGACGTTTATAAACTTTTTCATTCTTGCCAATATGTCCCGTATTTTCATAATCATCCGGAGATGACCACAGCATGATATATCCGATTGGATAGCCTTTCATCATAGAATCCAGCAGTTCACGAACCTTATTATCTTTCCAGACAAAAGGACGCTGAAGGTCCGGCAGACCGATCCGTCCATTCTTTACATCAGACAACAAATCAGATACCTTGCTGGGAATATTGTCGAATAATTCTTTTCCCATTTTCTTGATCTCCTCTCTTTGCAGACGTATTACATTTTTTACATCAAAAATCCAGCTGTATAAAATGTATCATCAAGTTCTATTTTAGGTAATTTCCATCATACGGCTTATCCATCATTTTCTCAACCATATCGCAAATGATATCCGCGTTTAAATCAACATTGTCGATAGATTGCAGATAATACTCAACATTGTCCTGATTGATATAATCTGCTCTCTTACTCAACCCCATACAGGCAATAAATATACCTTCATTAGAACAATCATATATGTCTTTGTCATTTTTACTACGGTATTTCATATCAAAAGCATTTAAAAATTTGCTAAACGTAGCATCTCCAACTCGACTCAGCAAAAACATTTTTCACAAAATGCCTTCCACTTTCAAAGAGAATGATAATTTTGGGGCTCCCGTGCTGCGAACTTATTTTATCCTTTAATAACGCAAAAATATATTTTATTGAAAAGAAAGAATATGCCTGCCGTTGAAAATATCTTTTATCTTCGATAGAAACCAATATATTTCCAGCATCATCTAATTTTTTATTGAATAAAACCTTATTAATTGGAAACTGTGAAAACACTTTATACATTTCACCAAACGTATGTATAACATATTTCTGTTGTAGGATAGCCGTTAATGTCCATACCATAAATAGCCATGACAATACTCTAAAAATAAAATTTTGTGTATTCAAAGCTTCCGGTAATTTTACTTTTAACATCACAAGTGCTAAGCAAATGCCAAGAAAAGAATATTGAAAAATTGCTATATACATAAAATCTAAAATTTTATATATTGGATTTACCAAAATTTTAAATTTCATTTCATCTGTTGTAAAAATTTCAAAAAAGCAAAACAAGGCCACTATTAAGAAAAGCAATCCCAATTTTATGCTTATAATATCCAAGGCAGCTAATGCATAAACACTAATATAGATAATCGCCATTCGCTGATATTCTTTTAAAGCAGAATAATTATAAATAGCAACCATTGCAAAGAAAAACACAAAAAGAGTATTCTCATTAAACAAATCTACCATCGTACATGCCATCCTCTGTAATCTTCATTATTTATCGTAAATGTCAAAAACTGTGACTCTATCATACTAATGCCAAAAATAATACAACATTAATCACAAACAAAGATTTCGATAATCAATACCCGTTTATTTTACCACATTTCTGAGATAATAGCTTCAACAATATTTCTAATAGATGGTATATCATATTCCTAATTGTACTGTCCTTTTCTCAAAATCAAGTTTTTTTATTCAAAAAGCCCAATTAACTATAGCAAATTCACAACCACCCGATCCACGCCCCGTAGCTCCAGCATCGCCCCAGTTCTCTTTAACACCGTCAAATCCACCCCGAACAATGAATTATACCGCCCCACCATCCGCAAATGCTCCGGATACAAAAACGCCTGCCTTTCACAAAACTTTGGGCACTCGCGTATCGGCACCTGGGCTCCGCGGCTTCCTTCGGTACACGCTGCATACAGAGGGCAATACTGCGAGGTATTGGTCTGATAAAAGGGAAGATGCATACTGTTTTTCCCTTCTGGAAACTTCCTTGTACTGGTATCGCCGCAGCTCTCCCATTCATACCGTTCCATCCGAAATTCTTCTTTTAAATATTCCCGGTAAAACGCCGCATGAACGCTATTTTGTTCAAACAGCGTCCGGTTCCCCAGCTTATAGGCCATCCGCGGATCTTTTTTCCGCTTGTTGAGCAACACGCCAAGGCAGAGGGAAAACACCGGAAACTGAACTGCCAGATGGGCCGTTCCCCAGTCATTTACGACAAGCTCAATGTTTTTGGTCTTTTGTTCACACCATCTGGCAAGATGCTGCAGACGTGCTTGCGTTTCCGGCAGATTTTCTTCCAGCAGGAAAGGAAAGACCAGTGTAACTGCAAATGACTCCCGGCAGGCTTTATCCATCAGTGCAAACAGTTCCTCTTCCGTTGGCGCCAGATGCGGGCAAAAAGCATTTCCTATATAGAGCCGGTCCGGGTGAAAAAGCGGCGGATCTGGAATCTGGTTTTTCCGAAAATAAGCATCAAAAAACACTGCACTTTCCATCGAAAGATACGCCTCATACCATTCCGGCCGGTCCAGTTCGAGCGCCAGCTCGATCGGCTGCCCGGGCTGCTCGGATCCCACAAAGCCATTTTGCAATGTCACAAATGTTTCCTTCCCGATCCCGGAAAACCATACCTTTTTCTGCTCTTCCAGACTTTCCAGATGAAACGCGTCCTGCTCCGCAGGATATCCTGTCATCTGCTCTGCAAGGGCGGCATCATCGTCCTCCATTTTCCAGCGGATATACTGGCTGTATTGCAGGGCAAGGTGCTGTACCGCATTTCGATAATCTTCCTGTTCCGTAGCGAAGGTATAAACAACATCAAAATCTTCCTCTTTTTCCTGCAGAAAAGTCGCATCACGAAGAAGAATCCGCTGGTAGAATGCCGTTTTCTGATCATAAAATGCCAGTTCCCACGGTGCGTTTTTCTGCTCCGCCGTAGCCGGTGCCGCAAGGCGGGTCTGAAAGCCATATTCTGAAATTGCCGTGATCCGCACTTCCCTTTTTCCCCAGTATCCCGCCAGGATTCCAAACGGCAGCATGGAAATCCATGGCCATTGGCTAATTTCTTTTTCCCGTTCTTTTTTCTGTTTCATTGATTCAAATCTCCCATTTTCTGATACCATCCAGTATACCTGTTTTCCTGGAAAACTCAAATAAAAAAATCCATCCATACCCGGAAGCAGTCTCATCAGAACCCTCCCGTTATGGATGGATTTTTATTATTATTTTGTAAACGTATCAATCAGCTCTTTGGCATCATCATATCCCTGGCCTTCCAGTTCTTTCTGATACCACTCGTCCACGCCGTCTACTGCCTGTTTGAACGAATCGATGTCCATATCCTCATAATTGGTAATGGTTACACCATTCTCATTCTGCCAGCGGTTCATGATTTCATCATCACCGGCGCGGTTGATTTCACGCTCGTACTGTGTTGCCAGACGACCGCACTCATCGATTACTTCCTGCTGCTCCGGGGTCATGCTGTTGTAAATGTCTCCGTTGATGCAGAAGAACAGGCAGTCATAAATCGCATTCCACATCGAGCAGTACGGCTGTACTTCCTGTACGCTTGCCGCATCGATAGCCGGAAGCGGATTCTCCTGGCCTTCTACGGTTTTCTGCTGCAGGGCGGTGTAGGTCTCAGACCAGTTCATGTTGGTCGCATCGGCACCCCAGCGTTTGTAGCACTCCATCAGCAGGTTACTTCCTGCTACACGGATTTTCAGGTTCTTCATATCATCGACGGTTTTTACTTCCTGCTTGCTGTTGGTCAGCTGACGGAAACCGTTCTCGGCGATTCCCATGCAGTGCAGACCGTACTCATCGAGGATCTCTTTTAATTTTTCGCCTGCCTCGCCGTCCAGTTTTGCATCCGCATCTTCTACGGAATCAAACAGGAACGGAAGGGATACAACGTTAAATCTCGGGTCGAACGCAGAGTAAATCAGGTTGCTGTGCATCGAAATCTGTACCGGGTCTCCGTTCATCAACGCCTGGATACCTTCGGACTGGTTTCCGTTGGTCAGCTGGTCTGCGGCATATACGTTGACTTTGATCTTGCCGCCGGTTGCTTTTTCGATCAGCTCACCGAACTTCCGGCCGCCTTCTGCCCAGGTACTGGTTTCTGTCGTTGAGCAGGTGAAGTTCCAGGTCTGCTCCGGCCAGTCGAGATCGCTTCTGTCTTCTACATCGTAGGTGCTTGCAGAAGATGTATCTTTCTTTGTAAAGGCTTCAATCAGATCTTTGGCATCGTCATAACCTGCGGTTTCCAGTTCCTTCTGATACCACGCATCTACACCGTCTACCGCCTGTTTGAAGGAGTCGATGTCCATATCTTCGTATTTGGTGATCTTGACACCGTTCTCGTTCTGCCAGCGGTCCATAATCTCATTATCACCGGCACGGTTGATGGCACGTTCGTAGTCTACTGCTTTCTGTCCGGCCTCATCGACAACTTTCTGCTGCTCCGGGGTCAGATTGTTATAGATGTCTCCGTTAATGCAGAAGAACAGGCAGTCATAAATTGCATTCCACATGGAGCAGTACGGCTGTACTTCCTGTACGCTGGCTGCATCGATAGCCGGAAGCGGATTCTCCTGGCCTTCTACGGTTTTCTGCTGCAGGG
>OGUL01002857.1_pt1 | contig 10919 bp, 15 predicted proteins | sample 1553651 | NCBI WGS metagenome assembly OGUL01 (sample SAMEA2580048, study PRJEB22360) | human gut metagenome | biome: human gut; feature: human-associated habitat; material: faeces | place: Denmark | collected 2008/2010
CCCCTTTATAAATCTAATTTCCCGTGCTTTGTGGTAAATAAATTCGTGATAATATCGAGTATCTGTACGCGCCGGAATCAACATTACAACTATTGTGTTAATTTTTTGTGCCTCCATGCAGCATTTACGAACCCATGCGTATATATCCCGACCGTATGGCGGATTGCAAAAAACAGTATTCCCGCCCCAATCTTGTCGGAGCCCGTCCTGCTCTTTGGTGTAGAATTTAACACACTTAGCATTATGCGGGGTGGCGCAAGGATCAAGTGTAAAATTAAATTCACTATTGAGTTTATCATAGAAATCCTGTGGTGTAGCCCATAAATCGGTCTTAGATGAAAACATCGTTTCTGTATTCATAAATTAGTTTTTTTGTGTTTAACTTTCCGATTAGGTATACAGGAAATCCAGCCCCAGAACGGTATGCGCCGCTTCAAGTAGTCCGGATCATCCTCATGGTTGTATGCCTCGGTCTCAAAGCAGGTGTAGTAGTATGCGCCCGGATAAGGCGGGATAATCACTTCGATCAGCCACGAAATGCCGTAGCAAATCCATCCGGCGAAGAGAATGCCGACCACCGTAAGCACCCAGCCCCACCACGCGAACGAGTAGCTGATGGCGACGGGCAGGAGGATTGCCGCGAACAGCACGGTCAGTTCGATCTGCTGGGCGCAGTGGATTCCTTCGTGGCGGCGCGTAGTCTCGTCCATATGCCATCCTCTCGTTTTGCGTGTGAACGCAAACACTACCCATGTTACCCAGCTGAACCCCTTGAACGGGATCAATTTGTTGTGAACTTCGATAGGCAGTTTCATATGTTCAGTTTATAGCCGTTAGACAAAAGCCATTCTACCATCATAACACAGGCGCATGTTAAATTAGGATGCCTAAAAGATTTGATAGCTCCCTTTTCGCGTCCCACCCTCTTGTAAAACACATTAAAATCGTTTTTGACGCTTGGAATTTTCGGGTGGGATACATACAATCTCCCGTATGTTATTTCAGCTGGAATCATCCCCAGCAGGTCGGCGACCGTAAAGGCGGGGATAAAAGATTCGGGAAATTCTTGATAGGCCAGAATCTTATCCAGCTTACACTCCTGCCAAATTTTGAGCTCGTAGTTTATTTCGCCCGCTGCACCATGAGCCAATTCCCACACCATGCTCGCCTTATCTGCGGGCACTCCCAACTCGATCAGCCGCTTCGACTGCTCAATGCTTGTTACTTGATCTGTCATAGTTTTAATATCGCTTATTTCAGAATAAATTCAAGCTCGGCCAGTTGTTTCTTTTTCAAGGGAACGCAAGCATTGGACAGGTGTTCCCGTATCTGATCCTGGTTTTTGCCAACATCTTCTGGGTCGCAAAGCCTGTGCGCTGTGACTGTGGCTGCCTGTATTTCGCGTTGCAATCTGCCTCGCATCATGCAGATACCTTCTTCCGATGTGCTTTCGATAAAAATAAGTAGGCGCCTAAGGTGGCGTATTTCGTCGTTGTGCTTGCCGATTTTTTCCGCAATGCCTTGTAGGCCCGCGCCTGGGATTCCCGGGTGAAGAATTTACCAGTGTCATAGTCGTGTTTTAACCGGTTGATCGCCGCAATGTTTTCGTTGATCAGGGCGTTGATGTCCGATGTAGTTTTCATAGTTATCGTTCGTTAAAGGTTAACTGAGGGGACTGGGGCTTTCAAGCGCCACAAATACTGCCCATTCACATCCTCAAGAGTGAAATTATCTTTAAGAGAGCCGCCCAAACGACGGAATCGAATGTAGGCCATTGCTTCATCCCGTGTATAATACTTTTCCCCAGATTGCACACTTGGCGGCCGGCCATCCTTAAGCGCCTTGTCGAGTTTTGCGTAACTGACAAAAGCCGTATAGGCATTCGTGTGTTTGAGGTGTGCCTGCTTGCTTTGCATGGTAGCTATTAATCGGCGAATATCTTTCACGTTGTAGTCCTGCAACAGCCATACGGCCTGTGCCACGGTTATAGGCTCTGGCATTGAAGCAATACATGGCGCGTTCGTGGCGATCCATCCTATGAGTTCCGCGGCCTCTTTTTCTTTTCCCCCTACAACCCCCTTTTTAGTATCTACCAGTGTGTGTGTATATTCTTCTATTCTTTCTTTCTTATATTCTTTAGTTGTGGTTATTTGTTGGTTATCTGTTGGTTGTTCGCTGGTTATTTGTTGGTTATCTGTTGGTTGTTCACCATCATCGCAACCATCTTGTTTTTGTTGGTAGTAATCATAATTACAAATAGTTACAATGGTATACTTACTCGTTGTACACTTGGTTAAGAACCCAGCCTTCTGTAACTTGTCCAATGTAGTACGCACTTGCATCTGCGATAATCCGGTCTCTTCGGCCAACTGCCCTCTACTCGTAACCAGTTGCCCGCGATCGATTACTGTCCCCTGCCATTTCTTCGGCTGGTAATTTGCCTTCAAAATGAAATGCAATGCCAGCCGTACGCAGTTCGTATCCGGATACCACTCCCAATCGAGGAAGCTGCGGTACATCTTAATCCAACTGTTATTTGAAGTGTTACACATTGCGAATTAATCGTTTGTAATAATTGATCTTATCGGACATCTCCGACCTCGACATTTTGAATACGCTGTGCTTACTGCGTTCAAGTTCTTCAACGGCAGGCAATCCATACTTTTGAACCAAAGCAGCTCTATATGCAGCTAAATTGCCATGTTTCAACCTATTGCAAATTATGCATTGCGAATGACAGTTAAGTTCGTTCCATCGCGTAGCTGTATGTGTCCGCGGGATGTAGTGCCCGGCGTCGCATGTCGTGAAGGTAATCGGCCGGCCGCAGCTGATGCACCGGCCTGTTCCGTCCCGACAATCACGTCGTCGGATGTAGATGCTGAACACCCGGTCGAGTATTTCCCTTGCCCGGCTCATGCTTCCGGCAAATATTGCGGCAACAACTCCGATTTGATATAGTCCGGCAACTTGCACTGGATGATCCCGTAGGCGCCCTCTTCGGCCTTGGCATCGAAGCCTGGCCAGCAATTCGCGTCCCGGCACTGTTTCACGATGTCCATAGCCTGTGCGTATTTGTATTTTCCGACCTGCAAATCCTCGGCATCCCAGTAGAATACCGCAACCTGGAACGGAATCGTCGTCTGGGCCATAATCATCACCGTCGCCGTGAACTTGCGGCCCGTCACCTCGCTGGCAACTTTCAGGTACATCCCCTCGGCCAGCTCGTAGCGGAACTTGGCGCAGTCGCGCATGAACGCCTCGACGGAGGTAGCACAAGTCGTCTTTACCGACAGGATGGCATTCATCCCGAAGTTTTCGGCCAGCAGCAGGCCGTCGGGGCGGATTTTCACCTTCAGCCTCGTGGACGGATCGGTGCCGTACATCGAAGTTTCGGTTTTGACATAGGGCATGATATGCGGCAGAATACCCCCTCCGTAGGTCTTATAGGAAGTCTTTATCACACGAATGATGTTATAGTGCTCCTCGCCGATCATCGTATAACCCGTCTTTTCGGCCTGACCTTCCAAATCCGCCACAATGTCTTTCAGGGCCTGGAGTTTTAGCGTGGAAAGGATCGTGTACTGCGGAATGCAGAGCAGGTCGCAATAGAAGTTGATAAGCGTGCAGTTCCCCTCGATAGTCCCCCGGTTCGCCTTGGGCGCCACGACGACCTTCTCGAACTTCGACGGCTCCAGAATTGCCTGGTGGCAGAATGTTCCCAGCTCGAAATGGTCGGTGTTGCGGGGTTTGACTTCCTCATTCCGGGCAATCAGGTAGTGGCGCGGGGATTTCAAAGCCTCTTTAAGAAGCGACGAACTTTCCCCCGGGTGTGCGAGGTACTTTTCCATTCTGTCGTTCACTACCCTGCCGTTCACGCCGAGCGCATAGTTATGTACCTTCTTCGGCTTCTCGGGCAGCATGGCGATACGGTGCAGGAACTCCTCGAAGGGCGTGTAATCCTCCCGGTCGAACTGGAGCGGGGAAAGCTCCTCCGCAACAGTCGCACCGGTCAGGTCGGATATGTCAAATCCGTAGTCCATAGCTATTTCTTGATGATAAGCCTTTTTACGCTCCAGTTGTCCGACTTGTAACTGTTCGAGACGTTTTTCTTTTTACCGAGGTAAGTGATCTCGAAAGCATCGCCCGGCTTGATCGAAGCCTGGAACGATTCGAAGATTCCCACCAGGCGACGCGATCCGTTGCGAACCGCGCGAAGTTGGCCGTTGACATTCTCCGCGAATTGAGCGACCAGCAGTTCGCGGGATTCGCCCGATTCCATTTCGACGACGCTCTCCATATTCAGGCCTACGAAGAACAGGCGCCGCGTCTCGCCCTCTTTCTCGGGCGTCCAGTATTCACCAGACATTTCAACCGGTTCGGCTTCCGCTTTCGAAAGATCGGGGAGGTTGCGAAAATCAACCGTCGTAACAGCATTCACATTTTCCATAATCATAATTTTATTGGTTAAACAATCGGTGTGGGGAGGGCGGGATTCGAACCCGCACGAAAGCTACTGCTCTTCGCTTTCAACCGGCCGGAAATCGTGGCTTTATTCATGTGCAGGTCGCATCTGCTGGTATACACTATTCCGACAGGTGCGCTTACCTGTTGCGCCACCTCTCCATGTGCCCCGTATCGTGGGGCGGACGGCCTGGGCGGCCCTCACGGGCGGCTTGCGCACCGAGTACCCGTTCGTACTCCCGATGTTGTAAAAGGTTTATGTCAGATGTTGTGTAATTTCGTTTTATGGGTATTGTAAAATTCATTGAGCAGCACCCGCAATGCCGGCAGGTCGGTTTCATACTCGGCATCATAAGCCGACACGACTTCGTAACTCTCAACAAGTTCCCCGTAAGATTCGCAATACCCTTGATAACTGTCACCGCCGGTCTTTTCTACCCAGCGGTAGTGGTGACAAATCTTCACATCCCACGGGCCGAGGCATACACCTAAGTCATCGCTCGTGAAAATCGCCCCGTCGACATCGCCGCGCGAATCGCGCTCTACGGCTGCGATCACCTCGCGCCAGAAGGATTCGAGGCTCGAATCGCGCATGCAGGTTTCGGCCGCTGCACGTGATCGCAAATGCTTACCGTTGATAAACCGGCTTTTATAATAGCCCAAGGCTTCGGGTTGGTTCGTAGAACTGGGGATGTCCTGATACTCTTCCAGTGCAAGCACAGGGGTTGACGTTGCCGTCGTGTAATATTGTGTGTCCATGGGCTATCGTATTTCAACCCGGTAAATACGGGGCTTGTTCTCGTTCTTCAATGCTCGGTAGATGGCCTTGGATTGTATCCGGACAGCCTTTGACCGCAGGCGGTATTGGGCTCGCCAAATGCGCCCCTTTATCGTCGTCCACACGCATTTAACCGTTATTTCCGTAAACTCATTCATGGCTTTCGAATATTGAGGTTAGCAATTTTCCAATCTCCTTTGCGCGGTGCTGATTGGATAGCACCCAGCCGAATACCACGGCAATCGGCGCGATGAACGCCAACAAGGTGATAAGATGTGCCATAGCGGCCTGTTTTAACGGTTGGACTTGGAGGGGAATACCCGGCTTACGAGTATGGTGCCGACAACGACAGCATACGCGGGATAGAGCACGCGGAACTGAGCAAGGAAACAGCCTAAAGCATGCTCCTCGCACGTGGCGCGGATAACGTTGGTGTAATCGACTTTGTCCGAAGAGAACATCGGACGATTGGCTTTCAGATGACACCTGTAAAAGCAGGTGCGATGCGTTGCACGGGTACTTTTATTCCCCGTTTTGCAACTCGTGTTGTTCTTTGGCATTTGTTGAACACAAGTTTGGTTAATGTATGGTAAAAAAGAGGGCGTGCCCCCTATTCTCGCCAAAGAACCACAACTACGCAGAGTAGAAGTGCAACAGGAACACGCCCAAAAGAGCTTCGTATGTACTTGTTAGCTGCGTAATGCAGTTCTTTGGCAAGGGCAAATATACAACTTCATTTTGAATCTGCAAAATTATTCGACTTTTTGAATAAAAATATCTACACCATCAGAACGCACATCTTTAGAACAGGCAAAAGGAGATATATTTCCACACATTTTACTTCCGCATATTGAACGATCTCCATAGGGTCTGCATGCTCCGCTTTTGGTCAAACTTTTAATTAGACATTCGCCACACGCTCTGCCTCGTACTACAATTGCGTCGATCCCAAGTATTTTCAATCGGGTGCCGACAGGTAATTCTATATCCATTTTAAATCTGCAAACTTTGCTATTTCTTTGCCTCCAAAATAGGCAGATTAGCCTCCGTAGGAATATACACTACTTTATTGGGAACGTTATTCTGTTGGCGCACCCATAAATACTGAATGTAGGTCGGAGTAATAGACCCATTCTCAATTCGGATAGCTTCTGCGGCACCTTTGGCCCGTTCGATCTCGGCTTGTGCGTTGAGTTTCTCGGCTTCCAGATTAGCTTTCGCCTCCTCAATCTTGATACGGCGGTTTTGTTCAGCCTTGGCAAATTCAGCCTTACCGCTCATTTCTTGCTGCCATACGTTGTACGACGGACAGCCAACCATGCACCCAGCGACAATGCAGCATACTATTGCGACAATGGCAATCCAGCCGGTAGCATGATAGGTAATGTCATAGTCTCCAAATTGATTTTTGCTTTTCTTTGTAAATAATTTCATAATAGTATGTATTTGATTTGGTTATCTTAAATTAAGCGCCATCCTCCGCGACCTCTCGGCATTCTTAAGGTACTTATCCTTGTACTTTCGGTTGGCTTTCTCCGGAGGTACGAACAGAACCGTGTTCTTGTCCAGCCGTAAGGGCACATATCCCTTTTCTTTGACTTCCGTGAAATGGTTCTGCATAATATTATGTAAAATTATACACTATTTTTATACTAATATTTAAAATAATACATCAGAATAATGTTTGATAATTGAAATAATTGTAGTATTTACACCGGTTCCGCTTTCTTTGAAAGCCCCTTCTTTAATATCAGACACATTGGCACCTACATTTTCCAGCCACGCACGGAACTTTACACATTTCTTTTCAGAACTAAGTTTCCAATGCGAACTACATATAACGGCCATACGCCCTCCAGCACAGAGTAGATCATACATCTTCATCGTATGATCTACGTCTTGATTATTGCTAAATGGAGGATTTGCGATTATAAGCGAATACGTATCATGGCACTCCGTGATAAAGTTTTCGCCCTTTATTCTAACCCCGGATATTCCATTGAGAATCTCCCGGTTTTCGGGCATAAGTTCATAGCAATCTACAATAGCTGACGGGCAACTGCGATGAACAGCTTTTATCAAAGCACCGCGGCCTGCGCTCGGCTCCAGAATATTATCCGTATCCCGAACGCCGCCTGCCAATGATACCAATAGATCAGCCAATTCCGCCGGAGTCTCAAAAAACTGAAACTCCTGTGCTAAATTGCATCGGCCTGTCGTCTGTAATTGATTGAATACGCGGTTAGCATCAAACGGGAATTTGAACGCCTGCGTACTCCCTCCCTCCCATTTGCCTCCGGCTTCTTCGATGCGCTTCTTGACCTCCGCGTATGATTTCTTGTTAAATTGTACAAGCGGTATTTTCAGCATATTGTTTTCCAATGTACAATGTTTGAGTATCTCTTCCGGGCTCCATTTTGCGCCGGAGTCATTTTTCGGCGATTCCTTTGCTGGCGATTCATCGATACCGAGCATATTTTGCAACGCTTTCATAGCATTGTTTTCAATGCATGCGAGATCAGACATGAACTCCAGAATAGCCATCATGAAATCACAATCTACATGACCTGTTTCATCGTATATATCACGCCCTTTGAGAAGTTCAGGTATAGTAGAAAGTGGTTGCATACTACCACGTAACGCTTCTATTAAAATCTCGTTTCTGCTCTGCATAACTCCGTTGTAAATAAATTCTCGTCGTGTCAATACTTGCGTGGCCCAACATGTCGGCCAACTGTACAATATCATTTTTCTTTTTAAGGAATAGTTTGGCGAAAAGATGCCGAAAGGCGTGCGGGTGCATCTTGTTTGAGGATATACCACATGCAGCGCCCCATTTCTGCAAATACTCCCGCAAATTCCTACTCCCTATCGGCCTGCCCTTGGAATTACAATACACAGCATTTAACCGATCCTCTTTTTTTACGTATTGGGCGACTCCGGTAGAAACGTCTTTCGGAAAAAAGACACGGCGATATTTGTTGCCTTTGCCATAAATAAGAACTTCACCATTAATAACGTCTTCCCACGTAAGGCGCATGAACTCTGACAGTCTAACCCCGGATGTTGCAAGGATACGAACCCACCAATAATATTTTCTATCCGTGAATTTCTGCAAATAATCCAGCAATTTAACATATTCGGCTTCCGTCGGTATGTTGTCAGTGCTCAATGATTTTGGGATTTTAGGACGCCGGATTTCAATCGGCTTCCTGATATGCTTACCGAATTGTTCTAAAGCCGTAATACGTAGTCTTATAGTTGATGGTTTTTTATTTTCTTCACTCAATGTTTGAATGAATCTACGCACATTCTCGGCATTGTACTCTGTGGCATATTTAAAGAAAGAGGATATGCTAAATCGGTATATTGCTATCGTATTAGGTGAATAGTCCCGTTCGGTCGTTATGTAGTTCAAAAAATCGTTCAGAAGAGCCCGGTTTCTATCAGAGATAGAACTTAATTTTTGCAGTGGCTTGAATGTTTGAGCAGCCGCTTTGTAGCCTATGCCTTTAAATGATAGAAAATCACATATAGCCTCTGCCATAGTTCCGATATGGTCGTCCTTAATACTGCCTATACTTTTCTTTTTGTACTTAAGATAACCGGCTCTGCTTATTGTTTTGGCATGTTCAAGAAATGACGCAACATGCATGATATATCGGCCGCACTTGTCGTAAGTCAAATTCCGTTGATATAGATACGATATATATTCGGACAGAATTTTTTGCCTTGTTGCATCCATCTGTTTTATTTTTGATTATTATTTACCAAAAGAAGCGGGGGCTTCTGACTGCCCCCGCGGTGGCGGCGTTACTGTGCTTCGCGCCGCCGATTTGCGTTCTTTATCTCCCGTTTCGTGGGCTTAGCCCGCCTCGGCCTTGCTACTTCCTTCACGCAGCCTCGGATTGTCGAGGGATATACCCTCTGTCAGCTTCCGTTGTGACAGACGCCCAAGCGCCCGATCAAACTCACAACATTAGGGTTAGAACCCCGTTGAGCTACCCGGATTCGAACCGGGAGTACCGCCTCCAAAGGGCGGTGTGTTAACCATTACACCATAGCTCAATAAAAGCCGCCGGCATCCCAGCTCGCCCACGCCACCGCGCAGGGCTTCGATCTCGGCGGCACACCATCCGCGGGCTTCACAGCTGGCCAATGGCAAATACCAAACTTAAAATGCGATTTGCGGACTATTGGAAGGAATCCGCGACCTGTGGCATATAGTACTCGTTAAACTGCGTCGGCCGCCCGTCTTCCGTGACGGCCTTCTGTTTGGTCGAGCAAATGGAGTATCCCATTTTCCGGAGCCGGCTGATTATACGTCTGAGCTCCGTTGTGTGGTATAGCCTCTCAGCCTTGCGAACAGTCAGCCTGCCGCCGGCCTTGAGATAGGCCAGAATTTTATTTTGCGGATCGTGTTTCATGGCCTTTGATGTATTTGCCGCTTTTCCCACGGGTACGGTCGAATTTCCTGAGCCTGCCTTCCAGTTCGTCGATGCGCTTGTACAGGGTATCACGTGCTTGAGTGAGCGCCAATACCTCGTGTTCCCGCTCTATAAGGCGTCCATCCGCTTCATTGCGCTCGTAAAGGCATGTAGCAAGCCGCACCTCCAGGTCTTCGATCCGTTTCCACATTTTCCACCTGGGCGTCAGGTCGAAGCATAGAAATCTCCTCTTCCTCAAAGTGTTCTTCTCCATAGTATAATTGTTTTAAGGTGTTGCAAATAAGCCCGCGCACATCGTTTCTCTACACTCCATTTCAAGACAACACCACCCGAAAGATGCACGCGGGCATGAAGCAGGCTTTGTGCTGTGCAAATAATGAGAAAACTACTAACCAGAAAGAACGTGTGCGCAAAGCCTGCCATAGAGCCTGGATAGGCGGTCAAGCCACACCAGGCATAATAATGCTTCATTTATCCCGGTGGCCCTCGCCGCTCATATCATCGCAGCTTCGGATCCTGTGCCAGTCTTTCGCGCATCGCTTTAACATTTGGCTATTTCGATCAAATCTACTCAGCTATTGCTGTTGCGACCCCGTAAATCGGGCTTCGTGGCTTCCTCTCCACTACTGACGGAGCCTTCTTCTCGCTGGGCTCACAGAGTGCAGTACGTTGCAAGCGTCGGCCTGAATATTAAAGGTTGTCAGGCTTCCCTATCGTCGCCTAAATGGCGGCTATTTTGGGAGTGCGGCAGGATTCGAACCTGCATTTATTGTTTCGCGTTTCACAAGCCGATACAAACCATAAGAGGTTGCCGTTCTCTCGTCTCTCCTTAATCGTTTTCCCATTAAACTACGCACCCTGTGGCGTTATTTGTCCTTTACCTTCTCAACCTTCCACGTCTTGTGCATGGTAGCGATCAGGTCTATATACCCTTTGTATTCCTCCATCTGCTCAGTACTATAGCCTTCGGCCTCGCCAATTTTTCGGAAATGCTTCTGCCACTCGGAAATGGTGTAGCGTTTGCATCCTATTTGAATAACATCCTCACCCCAATAGGATACTGTATGACGAGATGCGCTGATAAATAGCGATTTCGGAACATCGCACCCATCGCCCAGTTCGCACCCGTAGCCCAGTTCGCACCCGTAGCCCAGTTCGCACCCGTCGCCCAGTTCGCACCCGTTGCCCAGTTTGCATCCGTAGCCCAGTTTGCATCCGTAGCCCAGTTTGCA
>OGUL01002861.1_pt1 | contig 10894 bp, 11 predicted proteins | sample 1553651 | NCBI WGS metagenome assembly OGUL01 (sample SAMEA2580048, study PRJEB22360) | human gut metagenome | biome: human gut; feature: human-associated habitat; material: faeces | place: Denmark | collected 2008/2010
ACCCCTTGAAAATCAAGGCTTTTTCCGTTTGTCGTTATTATACCGTAATGGCATACTCATGCAACAATTCTTTATGAGGCAGGTGTTCCAATGCCACTGATCCAGAAAAGACTCGGGCATATTAATATTCAGACAACAAAACGCTACACAGATCATGTTACTAAGAAAATGCTTTCTATGCTTGATGAAGTAATAAATGGTGACAACATTGACAACAACTTAGAGTAAATGTTGTCAATATGTTGTCAAAACACAAAAATCGGGAGCCGAACGACTCCCGATAAATTTTTGTAAATCTCGTAAAACCTAGAATCTACCTGCCTTAGCAGCCTCCTCTACGGAAACTGAAACGCTCTGAAAATCCGCTTAAATACTGGATTGTTCAATTTATTTGTGTATTACCTGTGTATTTCTAAATCTACTTATAATATAAACAACTTTTGTTTTTTATTTTCTACACAAGTTATTTACTCTTAATAAGTTTACCTCTTTTCAGCAAATTAATCAACTTCGTATTCTGTGATGCGCCACCTTTGTAATTTTTAATGCCGTTTAAAGTTGCAATTTTCTCCCTGTTTTTCTTCGAAGAATTGATTTTTAATGATTTCAGGGCATCTACAATCGAACTGGATTTTCCACGATATTTAGGATAATATACAGTCTTTGTCTTAGCCGGAGTTTTCTTAGTCTCTTCAACCTTTTTACTCGTTGGCTCTTTATACACTACATTTAAGTCAAAATTACCAGAGTTGCCAGTCGAAATGACTTTCGGAAACCTACCAGAGCTAGTATACTGCCATGCAATATTGGCCGCGTCTGGCTTTTTCTCCTGATCTGGTGCAGTTGCAATCTGCATACGTTTGTTTGAGTTGTAATATCTTGCAATCCACCAATTGTTACACTTTACGAGTTTTCTATCAATATGTTCGTTGTAATAACTCATGCCGGTGTAAACGCCGAACAGATAACCTCTCTTCTCTACAACCTGCTGTGCAGCGTTAATAATCTCGGCAATCTTTGTTTTGTTTAACGATGCCTGTACCTTATCCTCGATATCAAACCACACGCCATACTCAAAGTGTGTTTTATCAATTTTATCAAGAATATCACAGACAAGCTCCATGTCGCTTTTAGCCTTTGTCGCTGTAGTTGCGTAAGAATAATTATATACTCCCCACGCAAGCTCATTTTCATTGCAGGCCTGATAATTTCTGTTGAAACCGTTATCAATCTTTAAATCTTTGCGAATAATCTTTAAGATAGCCCCCTGACAGCCGTATGCCTTTACCTTCTCCCAGTCAATTTTTCCATTATATGAAGATACATCAATCAGTTTTCTCATGTCTATTTCTCCTCTTCATCTTTAATACTTAATCCTAAAACTTTTCTAATCTGGTTTGGCAGTAAGTCTGGATTAATCTTTCCAATGTTTTCAATAATACTGCCTAATTCCATCAAAATTATGTACACGCATACTCCTGCTGCAATTGGGACCCGGAAGCCGAGGTCTACGAATTTTTGAGCATAATCAATAAGATATGCTAAAGCAACAAGCATGATTGAGCCGAATTTGTGATACAGCCCCTTTCTCATTATTGATGATTTCCAAATATGATTAGCAACAGCGGCAATATTGCCACTGATCGAATCAAACACAATAAATAAACAAGTTAATAAAGGTAACATAATAGCATCCATCTCCATTTCCTCCTATTTTACAATTACTATTCCTCTGTACTTCTCGTTCGTACATTTTTTCTTGTTTTCTTTTTCGACTGTCGTTACGTTTTTGCGCCCATCAGAGAATCTCCAAATCTTTCCCGTTTTCGAGTCTCTAAGCAAGACAACCGTGTGGATCGGGTTGCTCTCCTCAAACAAAATCATATGTCCTTTTTTTAGATGTGCTTCGATTCTGTCATTACTCATACTTTTGTGATAGCTTGCAGGCTTTCCTGGGCAGATCATGTTGATTCCCCTTGCAATTTCCGCAAGCGGATACTTTGCTCCGCATTTTAATTTCTTCCTGGCATACTGCAGAACCTGCTGCATATTTTTCTTGATGCCTTTGTATCGCAGTGCCATATAAAACGCTACGAGACTACATCCATGATGCTGGATAAAGTCGTCCTTGAAATCATGCTGACTTGGCACCGGAATCTGTCTTCCATTATCTAGCACGATTCGCCATGGGAATTTCTTTTTTCTTTTCCTGTTTTTTGTTGCTACTATTCTCACTTTTTTCCACCTCCTTAGAGAACAAAAAATACACAATAGTATCAATAAATACCATTGTGTATCATGTGAAATGTGTTATTATGTTTGTATGACCCTTTCGCTTAGGTCATGATTTTTTCATATTTTAAATGCAGCTCCGCAAGGGGCTGTTTTCCTTTATACGATATATTTCTTATGATCATTTTTCGTGTTTTCTTCAGATACCTCTGCGTATATCATTGTTGTTGTGATATTTACGTGTCCTAATAGCTTCTGTACCTCTTCCACTGGCATTCCTCTGAATAGCCCGTCTGTAGCCGTTGTATGCCGGATTAAGTGAGGATATACTCTCCTGCCTATTCCAGACATTTCCCCTAGCTGACGCACACGCTTTTCTATTGCAGCCTTTTTAATCCTGCCATGAGGTTTTCTTTCTGATACAAATAATGCTGGACTATCGTCTTCTCTGATTTCTAAATATTTTTTTAATGCTAATTCAGCTCTGGCGTTGATGTAAGAAATTCTATGTTTATTGCCTTTACCAAATAGTAATACTTCCTTTTTTGCAAAGTCTACATCTGTAATATCTGCCCGTTCCATCTCTGTTACGCGGCAACCGGTGCTATATAAAAACTCTATGATCGCGGCATCTCGAATTGTCTGGCAGGTGTTTCTAAGCATCTCTAGCTCTATCGCCGTCAGAGGATTTCGTTTCGGTCTTTCATATTTGATTGGCCGGATACTACGACATGGATTGCTTCCTATGTATTGCTCATTTGCCGCCCACTCCAAGAATGAATGTATGATCGTGCGTCTGCTATCCAAGGTTGCGTTACTAAGCTGTCTCTCCTGTTGGACCTTATACAGATATACTCTGATATCGTTCGTTGTTATTTTTTCAATCCTTTTATTAAGACAATAGAAAAAATGTCTCAGAACCATGTTGTAAAGTTCCAGGGATTTCATGCTCATGCCTTCGATTTTTCTTGTTACAAAGAAAACCTCGTAACACTCCGGAAGGTAACCTTCATAGATTGCTACCTCTGTACTTTTCTTTCGGATATCATACTCAGAGACATGAATCATTAATTGCTTATACACGATGTTTAAATCAGCATCTGAGATCAGATTAGTTACTTTTGCCATGAACTCATTAACAAATTGCTCCTGCATAAATACTCCTCCTTTGCAACTACACAAAGGCAGAAGTATATGTTATACTATCTGTGCCTTTGTGGGTAAGGAGCTGAACTGTTTGATTGCTAGTCCGGAGTTCAGCTCCGTTTTTTGTTTACATGAGTATCATGACATATTTTATTTTTTCGAAATTTTTAGAAGAAACTTTAACCTACTTTTGCGAAAAGAAAGCACACATATATCTGTGCATTAAATACACTTATATATGTGTGCTTTTATTTCATTGCTATATCTGTGGCTTTTTTTCACTTATATACCTGTGCATTTATTTCACTCCTATATATGTGATTTCTTTTCACAGTTATATCTGCGATTTATTGGCACACATATATGAGTGATTTTAAATCACTCAAGTCGGATTTTATCCTTCCTTTTTTTAATTCCTTTTCCTAAAATCATTCCCGGTGAAAAATGCTTCGCATTTATTCAAGGAGTTTGGGATCTTTTCTTTCTCTCTTTTGAAATCCAGTTTGCGTATAACTTATTACGCTTTCTGATTTTCAGAAGAAGCCCCTTCTTCTAAATCATTCGCCCACGGAAATTCTAAATATTCTACAACATCCTGATAATACTCTTTATATTTTCCAAAGTCTAATTGACTTTTTATAAACGCATCTTGTCCGCTTCCTTCAAAGTCTGTCATAAATTCATAATATTTATACAAATGCATTAATTTTATCGCTAATTCAAGGTCCATACTAATAACTCTGTTCCTAACAAACCTCCAATTATCAATAGTGATTCTATGAATAGCCGCACTATAAGAATAATGACTATTTTTTTCTATAACCGCCTTTATAAAATTGCAATTATCGCAGCTCAACGAATAATCGTTTTGATATATCTCACTCCACAGCATTTCTCTGCATATTTCTTTAATATTCTCCTTATCTATCTCCTTTGCCCTTTTCTCTTCGATTGCTCTTTTTTTCTCTTTTTCCCGGTCAAATTTACGCTGAGTATAAATAGCTCCTGTAATGGCTAACCAGCTTCCTAGAAGTCCACCTATGAGTCCCAAGTATGCACTTTTATACTCCTGATATTTCAAACCAGATAAAATCCATGCTATAGCATTTCTAATAACTGACACTTGCAAAAATAATGGCATAACGATAAATAACACAGTCACCACACACATTGCAATAAATGTCCCATTTTTCATTTTATTTTTTAGCATATAACAACTCCTTTCACCGTCATTATACGGCAAAAGAAGTGTCTATCACAAGCCTTAACCTCAATCTTTGTTCTTGCAACATAACATTATTACTATTATAATCAAAAACATACGGAGGTAGTAATATGGCAAGACCAAGAAAAGAAGAAAGCCAAAAAGCTGTCAGGCAATCCGTAAGCTTTGATCCAGAGCAATTTCAACGCCTCCAGGAATACTGCACACGTGAAGAAAGAAATGTCAGCTGGTGCGTAAGAAAAGCAATGGAACAGTGGCTAAAAGATAAGGGAGTTTGAACGACTCCCTTCCTTTTTTGCTATGTTTTATTAATAATTTTATTAGTATTAATAATATTATTAATATTATGCCCTCTTTAATTAATCAGTATATTCATAATCCATTTCTATAAAATGAGTGTTTTTAAAATCATTAGGATTATTATAAATTAGCCAACTAATGTATGTTGCGTACTCCACAGCTGTTCTCTTATATCCGATTGCATTCCTATGGCCACCAGTGTAAAAATGCTCTTTATACTTGTCGGGATTATCATGGCTTTCTGAATATGTAAACACATCAAGCACATATACCCCTAATTTTTCAGCAATTGATTTAATCTGACTATTACCGGTTGTCCATGCGTGATGATAATCCGTTCTTGTTTTCGGAATTGTTACGACAAAAACTTTTGCTTTTGGCTGTAGTTCTAAACACTTCTGAATGATTTTTGCATAATTTCCAACAAAAGTATCCGCATTATTTGAATAATTTTTTAAATCAATATCAGTGTCTACGTTTCCGCTATAATCGGTATCATTCGTACCCAATGCGATAATGTACGCTTGCGCCTTATTTTCGTTCTTAAAGCAATTTGAACATTCTGTTGTTTCTAACCATGATTTAGCGGTTGCACCACCAACACCATAATTATTCACTGTAGCACCTGTCATGCGAGCTAACTGTGTAGGATATGAATATGGCTCAAGCCCTTGAGGCTTGCCAGCATATTTCACTTCTCCACCTTCTGTATATTCAAAGACACCCTCTGTCAATGAATCACCGATACACGATATTTTCTTGAAAATATTAGTGTAACCACCATTTTCAAGAAGATTTGATAAAGGATTACTTTCATCAGTTAATCTCTTTAATTTCTCTGGAAGAATATTTTCATTTATTTCTTCTGTATATAATTGTGTATTTGCGTACGAGATAAGTTGATAACAATTCATCCAACCATACGCAACATTATGTGGTGCAATAATTTCACCACCACCGCTTTCGTTTAGATCTGTCGAGCCAACTACATTATTATTTTCGTCAAATAACACAATCCACGGGTAGTTTTGATGCGAATTTGCATTATCAGTAAAAATTTTTTGATATGGCTCACATAGGAATTTTAAACTATTTATCCAGCCAGCGTTTTCTTTTAACCCATTATTTTTTACGGCATAACCCTTTTGTGTATCAACTATTTCTAATTGTTTAGCGGTACTATAATTTTGTATAATTATATTGTTCAATTTACTATTTAAAGTCGAATTCACATCTTGCATGATATAAAACATAGCATTGGAAATTCCATTTTGATTAGCGATAATAGTAATGTCATCACTAACAATAGTACAATTCAGATACCCGTCTCTTTTCACCTCAAATTTATAAACATCATTTTCATTATACTGGTATCCTTCGATAAATGATTTGTTTGTGTCATATAATGCTAATCCACGACCGTCTTTGCTAGGAAAAGCAATACCTTTTACTTTAACAATCATTCCTTTTTTTATTGGTAAAAATCCCGTATTCTCAACTTCTCCTAATTCATGGACGTTTCCTGTCTCATACGCAACATAGCCTTTTTCTTTTATGTAATTATAAGCGAAGCCATCTAAGTCTTCCGTTAGATTACCAATTTGCTTTCTAACCGCTTCCCCAGCTGTTCCATATACAGTACCGTCCGCTCCGGTCCGAATATCTTTCGTCTCCGCTGCGTACCCGGTATAATCTGGAATCTTGAATTTATCTTCCCAATCAATCGCATATACAAGCACATCTCCCAATTGCAGGCTTACTTCCACTGCGTCAATCGGTGCAATTTTAAAATCTACTGTATCATTTGCGCTTAACCAAAGTGGCAATGCTGCGATCTGAGTTAATGTAAAACTACCAGCGGTATTATATGATGATGCCAGTGCGGCAATACAGGTGTCATTCACAAATGGTGCTAATTCGACTCGCTTATTTGCAATGAGGGAGTTTACATGTATTCTCAGTTCAAACAAGTACAGTCCGCTCTTGTTTACTGCAATCTGATAATTTGATTTCTTGGTATATAAATAAGATAATGGGCCTCCTTGATCTGTTGTGAAAGCTGGGACGTTCGTATAGTTTCCGGAAGTTGTCGTGCACTTAACTGCAGTGTTATCGTAACTATGTAAGACTAACTTGCTCTGCTGGTATTCTCCTGCGGTTGCTGGAAGTTCTTGGATCAGATTGTCGATTCTCTTACGTTCTATACCTACCTCAGCCTTACGGTCGGCGGTTTCTTTTGATAGATTTGCAGATACCTCTCTGATTTCCTTGACTGTTGCCGCAACCGAATCTGGATGCCCAGTCGCATCTTTATAGCATTGTTCTATCGCATCATGAATACTATCTCTTACTTCTTCTCCGTAAACGGCTTCTTTTATCTTTTTCAGATACTCATTTATAAGTCCCATCTTTTCTCCTTTCTACTCTATACGTTTCCACATATAACAAGTAATGTACGGCTGTAAGTTATTGTGTGCATTACCGCCTCCGGCACTCTCCACCGTCGCACTTGCCACATGGCTATGCGTTGCATTAATTTTAAATCCGTCTTTGTATTTTGTTGTTTTATCTGTATTACTCGGATAAAAAGCAGTATCGTCACCTGATGCACTACATATGCCGCTTACCGTGTTCCCCGGACCCCAACTTGCACTCTGCCCTGCAAAATTATGCACTGTACCTGTAAGTGATTTTTCTGTAACTTTAACTGTTGTAGAATGTTTGTGTGACGGCATTTCATTAATTGATAATGTGTGTGTTTTCTCACCGCCAGTCTTTTCAACCGTTGAAAAATCACCGTCCGATGTGTTTACACTCACGGGTACCCGACCAGCTCCCCACGTTACCCATGTGCCACCGAAAAGCGTTCCGGGGTTTGTGTTATTTACACTCATATAAATACTACCTACGGGGTATACTTTATCGAGCGTAACCCCGCCAGATGAATGAGCGTCAATGTAATTTTTTATTTTCGCCCACAATCTCGTCAAACCGTCGTTATCCAGATAACCCATAATCCCACCTCACTTTATACACAAATAGCGTCAATCTGCGCGTTTGTGATTGCCGTAATAGTAAAGATTTCGCCCAGCGGGTCCCATGCGGTACCATTCCAAGCTACGCTCATACCTGCCCCGCCGTACTTACTAGCCGCCTCAATATTGTAAACATCACCGGTACGCTGTCCGGTTGTCGGCAACTTTTCAGTGGATGCGACAGAACCGCAATATTTATACATATTTGTGATTTCTGATTTCTTAGCGTATGTACTCGACAAGGTGGCGTTTGTCGGTAACGCATCGAGCTTACTTTTATCGGTCGCACTCATAACACCGGCCGCACTACTAGTTGCCCCACTAAAGACAAACCCACATAAATCTACGGCCGCCTCACCTTCATCCCTCGTAATCCAGAAGCCGCATTTATCCGCAGAGGGATTGTAAGCCCTCGTTTGTAAGCTACCCCAATAGCCACTCCCGAATAACACCATAGTCTCATGTCCTGCCGCTGGTGCCGGTACGAGTCCATGAGTACCCATTGCGTCACCACTTGCGGCGGCTTTAAAATCACTGTAAGTGGTATCGTTATCCGCGCCCCAAATAGCTGTGCCATCTGCGCTCCAACGTAAGATTTGACCGGAAGAACCGCCCGCCGGGATGTGTTTGTTACCACTTGTCGTAGGATGTGTATAGTTGTTCGCGTTTGTGGCAATACCGTCTAATTTCTTTTTATCTGCCGCGGTCATAAGACCGTGTGCGGACTGAGTAGCGTCGTTATAGGTTGTGTTATTGTCATTAGCCCAAACCGCAGTACCATCCGCGGACCATTTAAGGAACTGACCAGCTGAACCACCTGATGGGATGCGTTTGTTACCACTCGAAGTTGGATGAACATAATTGTTCGCACCACTCGCGATACCATCCAATTTCTTTTTATCATCAACACTCATAAGACCGTGTGCCGACTGTGTCGCATCAGAATAGGTTGTATTTGTAGGGGTATCCCAGGTTCCATCTCCCCGTAAATACTGTGACTGTTTACCTGCCGCCGGTGCAGGTACCAGACCATGCGTACCTGCTGCGGAACTTGTTGCACCTTTCATGTCAGCATATGTGGTGTTAGCCGGTGTTCCCCAAGTTCCGTCTGCTTTTAAATATTTACCTTCGTTTCCTTTCGTTGGAGCAGGTACTAAACCGCTACCGCCATCTGCGGATGCTGTCGCCCCTTTAAAATTACCATATGTCGTGTTTGTGTCCTGTGTCGTAATCGTTCCGGTTGTTCCATCACCTTTGGTAAATGTAATGGTTTTACCACTTACCGAGAGATTAGTAATCCCTTTATTAAAAAGTCCTTTAATTTTGTTCCATAAATAAGTAACGCCATTATTGTCTAAATAAGCCATTTTATCACCTCATCGTTTTTTATTTACATATTTCGTCTAGTTCCAAGTTTGTTATCGCTTCTATATCTTTCGATTGCGCGATAGATATCGCCATGTCTGACTTGTCGTTTGCTCCGCTAGCCGTTTCTCTTACTTTTTCTACATTGTTATTTATAATTAGAACACTTTTTTCAAATGTAACTTCATTGGAAAAAGTTTTTTCTGAAAGTGTGGATAGTGTTTTTCCAAGCGTAATTTTTGTATTTGAAGGATTTTCCAAATCTATCTCGTATTTGTTAACGAGATAATATGTAGATTTGTCTCCCGGAGTGCTTAACAGATTATGATGCGTTGACACGCAAGGAATCAAATCTCCCAAGCCTATGGCATCAATCTCCACATCAATTTTATGCAAATCCACCGCTGTCAGTTCAATCGTAGTTGTCAGATTAATGCACTTGTTTAGATATTCCTGTGCTTTTTTTAGGAGGGTGTTTGGATTATTAATATCTGAAAAATCTACCTTACTATATATCCAACCGTAAAGATTTACCGCCTCCTGGTTAAAAACATAATCCTTTCCATCGTGCCCGCTTGCCGTCTTTATAGTTACATTGTTTGCTCCAATTGGAATAATTGCCGTTTTAATGTCTTCTGCTTTTACATACTTCTGAAAATCAAGAAGGTTTTCTCCGAATCGGATTACCTGCGTACTAACTTTTCCGTATTGCTTCACATAGTCAAGGTAACGAACATTATTTTCATAGCGCACCCTAAGATAACCTTCGTATTTTTCAAGAAAATTCGTATTAATAAAATCCCAAGTAGTTTCATAGTTTGTCGCCAAAGTTTTGATTTCTACTGAATCAATATCAACAATTCCTATTTCAAACTGCTTTTCTTTTTCTACCTGAGAGTTATGCTCTTCTATCAAACGCTTGAAGATTACAATATTAGTATCCGCTTTATGGATTTCTCCTGACTGGCTTCCGTAAGTATGCGGTCGCTGAATCGTGTCAAGTAAATAAGATAACTCTCCTTCGCATGTAATCCGACCAGTATATTCAAAGTCTCGCTGATCAGTAATGGAACGGCCACAATATAGCAATCTTGAAGCCTCCCCACTATCTGATATGTCAACATCATATACTTTCAATCGAGATTTCAATTTCTTTATATCGTTTACATGAGGATGAGAAGGGAGTATGCCGAACTCAAAACTCCCTGTCTTATTAAGTTCAAGAGAGATTTTTGGTGTTATAAGCTGATACTCCTCGTCTCTCACATCATGCAGCGTTTTATCATCACAATAAATGCGATACATTACAGCAGCCCTCCTCTATAATCGACCGAAATAGTAGCCTTTCCAGAAAAAGTAAGGATATTTTCCCCTTCTTTGATACAAATACCAAAAACTTTGTTTTTGCCAGGTGAAAGATTATAGATTACCCCTTCATAAGATACCTGTATAGCTGTATTGCAAGAGATTACCGGCACAATTCTTTTTCTTCTGCCTGGTATTACAAGTTTATATGTACCATCCACAACAATATCTTTATAATTTCGGATGATGCCCGTTCTAAAATTAAAAGTATCCCATTCCCAATTTT
>OGUL01002866.1_pt1 | contig 10885 bp, 7 predicted proteins | sample 1553651 | NCBI WGS metagenome assembly OGUL01 (sample SAMEA2580048, study PRJEB22360) | human gut metagenome | biome: human gut; feature: human-associated habitat; material: faeces | place: Denmark | collected 2008/2010
TAAGTATCTACCAGTATAATAAATTGCATTTCTCCAGGATAATTTTTATAATAGGTCTCCAATTTGTGTATTGCATTTCGGATTGTTTTTTTATTTACATTCTTTATGTATTCAAAATAGTTTTTTTGCTGATTTTGTATACATAGATGCATCTTAAAAAAAGTATCATTATCAGTAATCTTTTTTGATATATCATAGTATACAAAATAAGGATCGAATAACAAGGAATTTAAAACAACTTGATTCGAAATGATACAGTTAATAGTATCAAATATGATTATACCGGCGCTATCCGAGCATAGTTTTTGTTGAGGCTCATAGTCTAAAGGAGCCTTTATACGTTTTATATATTGCTTTCCCTTTGCGGTAATATGATAGAACGCTACATGACGGTCATCGATACATTTTGGATTATTATTGTGATTATTATGACATAGAACTTCAGCTTGAAGTACTCCCATGTAGCCTAGGTAGCATATAATATTGGATAATTTTTCTTGAGAAATTGAAAAATCAAGTAAATGCAAATAAAGATACAGTTGTGAGAAAAGCATACCCTTTCCTGCGGCTAAAATACCTAATACAGCCAAACAAAGTGAGTGGTCTATTTTATTTGGGGTTGTTTTGTCAAATTTATAATTACTAAGGAAGACAGAACAATTTTCTGTGCAAAAAAAGGGCTCCTGAATAATTTCGGTAAGCTGTCTGTTAAAAAAGTTCTTTGATTTGTAAAAGAAACCAGAACGCCAATGATTGTATTTTGAGGACATGTATTCACCTCCTGAGCAATTTAAGTTGTAGTTGCCATTTTTTATTTTCTGAAGCCACCCATGCATGGAACTATAATTTTTGCAATTGTATAAAATTGTTGCATATTCCTTCCTTTTTTGTGGTTCTTCGCTAATAAGCAGATTTATTTGCGTGTTTATATATTGCTTTACATCATTAAAAAAGGAATGCATAATATCTAAATCAATGTTTTTGTAATAGTTACTCCATCCACGGTTAAAGGCACCCAATAAAACAAAACGCTGTTCAACGGACAAAGATTTGTTGTGTAGAATTTTGTCAATGCGCATAAAGACATTATTTTGGCTCTTTTTTGATACCGAAGGAGTATAAGTTCCATCTTGTTTTAATGTGAAACCATATCCTAAAAAATTAAGTTCGGAGGGTAAACAAATATTTGTTTTTTCTGAATTCAAAGTGAGCTGTAAATTATTTTGAATAAAAGATGTTACATCAGTTAAAATGTTCTGTGCCTCCGTTTTTGTATTGCAAAAGATAACCATATCATCAGCATAGCGAACAAAGGGGATTTCTTGTTTCTCTAAGTATTTATCTAACACATCTAAATAAATATTAGCCATAAGTGGGCTTAATGCTGAACCTTGTGAAATTCCCATTGTTTTTTTGTCGTTTTTCTTGCCCTTTTCTACTACTTTAATTTTAACATAACGTTGAATTAGAGAGAGCAGTTTATTGTCCTTTATTTCTTTTTCTAAAAGTTCAAAAAGGAGTTTATGATTTACGGTGTCAAAAAATTTGCGAATGTCTAAATCTACGATTACCTGCATACCATTGTTAATGTGCATAAGGCAGCTATCAATTGCATCTAAACAGTTTCTTCCCTTACGAAAGCCATAGCTGCTTTCACTAAATAAAGGTTCATAGTGAGGTGAAAGAGCCAGTTGCATAGCATATAGAATCAGGCGGTCAGTCATACATGGAATTTCTAATTTTCTTTTCTCTTTTTTTCCCGGTTTTGCAATATAGCATGCCATAACAGGTCTTGGTTTGTATGTTCCGTTTTCAAGTTTTTGTTTAATAATATTTTTGTTTTTGTGCCAGTATTCGGAAAATGCATCCATGGACATTTTATCAATTCCCGGGATTCCCTTTTTCTTATTCAGATGTTCAAGGGCTGTATTTAAGTTATTTTCAGATAAAATTTCTTGCAATGTCATACTAATCGCCTCCGTTCTGTGTAAAGGTTCTAACAAAAGTTTTTTGTATTCCATAGTCAGGAAGTCTCTTTTTTCCTGTTGTATTGCCATTATAAACGGACCATCCGCCAATCTGATTGAGAATAGCTTCTAATTCAAAAGCATCTCGGCGTTTCATGTCGGAACGGTCTTTTCCTAAGCAATCGCACCATAATTCCAGTAAACATATCTCTGTTTTCCTAGATAAAGTAAGATAATTGTCGATAAGCCCCTGTCTCGGATCTGATTCCATGGCAAGTCGCTGGTTTTCTTTTGCCAGACATTCAATATCTTTTTCAAGAAATAGAGGTTCGCCCTGTTTATAATATGTTATTGCTTCGGCCCAGAGTTGTTTAATTTCATCCTCATTTATATCCCATGGTTTTTTGTGGCCTTTTCCGGAAACATTTACCGGCCAGAACCGGCGGTTGCCAGTAATATCACGTAAAAATCCATCGTTTGTATTGGTAGTACCGACAATAATTGAACTTCGTGGATGTGTTGAGACATGGATTTCATAGGGAGCACGATACTGGTCATCCATTCTTGATAAAAATGATTTTACAGTTTCTACTTCCACTTTTCGAATGCCTGCCAATTCGCTGAGTTCCATAATCCATATGCCTTGTAACTTTTCCGCTGCAGATTTATCTTTCATGTCTGCAATTGTCATGGAATCGGAATACCACGCTTGTCCCATCTTTTTAAATAAAGTACTTTTACCAATTCCTTGTTCACCACATAAAACTAAAATGGTATCGAATTTTATTCCGGGTCTGAAAATACGAGCAACGGCAGCTACAAATGTTTTGCGAGAGATAGCACGAACATAAGGAGTATCTTCTGCACCTAAGTAATCAATTAAGATAGTATCCAATCGGTTTGTTCCATCCCAATTCAAAGATTTTAAGTAGTTTTTTATTGGATGGTATCTTTTTTCTGAACTTAGTGTAGCATAAAGTGCATCTTTACATTTTCTAGGAGCATATATGTGGTAATTATCTTCCAGATACATTTGTAGACAGGGAAAATCCGTAGTATCCCATCCGGAAGCCTCGGTTTTCCATGGAACTGCCCCAATAATATCAAGTGTTTTTTTCATTTCATTAAAAACAATGTTTTTGAGGTTTGGATCAGATTTTAAAATGAGGGCAATGTTAGGCATTGTACATAAAGCCTCACCATTCATATTACGGGTTAGCCTGTTTTGCCACACATTGTTATTAGGCAAATTCATAACCATCACCTCCCTGTGGTGTGACGTTTTGACTAATTGGGGTAAATTCCTCGTCTGCTGAAACGTGTCCATTTAATCCCGGGCCATCTTTAATCTTTTGAATGTTCCCAAGCAAAGAAGCAATTCCCTTGTTTCCTCCGACATTATAGCCATAAAATACGATGCTGACATTTCCATAGCATCCGGAATAAAAATCATTCGGATTTGTAATTGGTTGCACATTTTGGTCGACGATTTGTGGAGGCTGCTTAGACTTTGCAGCAATATAGTAACAACCACGGAAAATAGGATTATCAGGTTTTTCTACATCGCCATCGTGGAGTGGAGATTTGCAATTAGCAGGAATGCTACCGCCCCATTTTGCTACAGACTTGTTTTTTACATATTCTAGAGTTTCATTAATCATTTCCAGAGTATGTAAATCTTTTTTGTCAATGATAGCGATTAGTGAATATTTTTTTCCTCCGAATAAAGTGCATGGTTCCCAACAGTTCAAATATGCGATTCTACATGGAATAATAATTCTGCTTTTTTTTGCCATATCATTTTTCCTCCTTTGATTCATAGTTTTTGCTTTCGATAAATTTGTTTTCTTCGACAGCTACACAATAATATTGTAGTATGCAGCTTAGTGCATCAGACAAATTGGAAATACTGTCGATTACTTCTTCTAAAAACATTTTGACGAGTTCATCAGGCATCAAATTCCCCCTTTTTCATTTGATTTACCTTTTGTTTGAGTGGACCTTCAATTAAATTTCGCAAAAAAGGACTTTTTTTCCAGTCTTTTCTTCGATGCAGTTCAGAAATACTTTTGCCATATCGAAAAAACTCGTGCGCTTTCTTTCGATAACGGATATAATATAGATAGTAAGTTTTGTCGTATGCTTTGAAGTAAAACTGGAGAATACCTCTTCTTTTGCAAGGTATTGAGTAAATAACATTTTTCCGCATATTTTGTTCACCTCCTTTGTGCTGTATTAACGAGTGAATATCTTGTGTGATAAATATAATAAAAAATAGTAACCAAAAAGTAACGAAAATACGAAAGGGGCAAATGGATGAAAACAATTTTAAAATTAACGGAACATTTATTGATTGATTTATCTACTGGGGAGTGTTATGACCAAGAGGGATACAGTAATTCACAGTTTAGAGAACGCCTTACATCAGGTCAATTAAAACTGCTGAATTATTTTGTGGAGAACAGGGAGCTGTTATGTTCTTTCAGTCAGTTAGAAGGATTATTTGATGATGAGTTAGGCGATTATAAAATGCCGGGAATTAAACAGCAGATATGGAGGATTAAGCAAAAGTTAAATAATATAGATATTAATTTTGGAGCGGATGAATCAAAACGGGTATTTCAATCTGTATCTGGACGTGGTTACATATTTCATATGCCAATCCATGGAAGAATTTATCAACGTAATGCACCTAGTGATTTTTTATGGCACATTACGCCGGAGTTTTGTGCAAATTTATTTCTTCATAATGATGAGGACAAAGAAAAATTACGACATCAATTTTTTTCAGGGGAAGCAGATTGCAAAGTTACAATGCAGGCGGTTTGTAATGAGATGCACTTTATGAATTTGCAATACATGAATATTTTACAGAGTGTAATGGCGCGGATTCCTAAATCGGATACAATTGCGCCGATTATGCTAATGGGTGATAAAGGGAGTGGAGTATCTACGCTTACATGTGCTTTAGGAAAATATTTGTCAGAAGAAAAACCCAATTGGAATGTATACTATTGTGATTTATCGAGAATCCAATTTAAAGGAAAACAGACACTTAATGAGATATTTATGTACTTAGACGAAAATCATATCGGCAAAGTAAGGAAAAATGTGATTATAATTGACAATCCACAAGATAATGCAGAAATATTTGAATCTATTTATTCGTTCTTTATGCAAAATAATTTTGAGAATATTCATTTTGTTATAACAGGTTATAAAGCATCGTTGCTTCCGTTTTTGAAAGATAGTTCCCTTTTGTCAAATAATATTTTTCCTTATGCATTTTATATTAGTAATCAGGAAAGAAAAACAATCCTATCGTCATCTATACAATTTCAAACGCTGGAATATTATGATTTTCCAACGGAAGTTAAAGTTCAGGCGGTTAATGGAATGGCAGATAGTTATTTAATTATGAAACCTATAGAGAAAGACATTGTTACAAAAATTCTGTCCGATTTAGAATATGAAGTTAAGAATATAAAAGAGTTGTTTTTGGAGTTTGTATATCAATATAATAGTATTTTATTTGAGAGGGGTATTTCACAGAAATGCATATATATTCCGAATATGGAAATGGAATGGAGTGAGTGGGAAGTGAAGTGCGAGACTCTCGATGCATACTGCAATAAAATATTGTTATCGGAATTGTTTCCATATATTGCGGTGCTGAACATATTAGATATTCCCGTGACTTTTGAATTAGTTCGTAAAATGACTGGCTATTCCTACCAAAATCGATTATTGCGTCTGTTTTATAAAAAATACGGAAATATATGGTTTGAAAATGGCGAGTTTATATTTCGCAATGAAAGTATTCCCTTTATATTCTTTTCCATGTTTTCTGAATATAAGCCGATGTTTTTTATTCAGGAATTAATTGCCCATGATTATATGGATTGTTCAACATTGCTTCTTTTTATAAAGCACGTTATATGGTATCCGCTTAAATGCTATAAGGATACTTCATGGCATCCGTATGTTGAAAAATTAATAGAAATGCTTCAAAAAAATAATGCTTATCAAAGGATATGTAATGATTATTTAAAAGATAATAATTTGAAAAATCTTACTGATGTATGGGAGCAGGAGTCTAAACCGGTTATTGATTATGTACATGCACTGAAATTTTTTAATTATTGTCAGTCACAATAGTTGTTGCCAATGTTGCCGATAAAACTGCAAACCTCTTTTTGCTTAGTGTATTCTTCTTTCTGGTTTTATCGGCAACATGATAATGTATTTGTATTACTTTATTAAAAGAAATAGTATTTTTGTTATTTGCTTACAAAGTAAATGTATGGTAATATAGCATTTGAAAGAGTAAGAGAAAGTACATAGAGTAGTCGATAAAAAGGGGGGCATTATGAAATAGTGAGTAGAAAAAGGTTTTTTCCAATGTTTGGAAATCAGGATTTAGCGATAGTAACTTATTAGCACATTGACAATTAAAAAGGAGGGTTTTCTATGAATAAGAAAACACAAAAAAAATATGTAGCTTTATTAACACTGTTAGCAATGGTTGTTTGTACAATGTTTTGTACAAACACAGTTAAAGCAGATACCGACTTACCATGGGATGAATCCGAAGTAGTAGAAACATCCACATGTGTAGTTAATGGTGTAGAACGGAGTTTAATTATTCTTAAAGATTCATCAATTTATTTAAAAATTGGTGATTCCTCTCCTATTTCTGTATATTTTGATTCCAAATCAACAAAATTTGACCAATACGGAACAATATGGATTATTGATTCTCTAGATACTGCTATATGTTGGTGGAATTATGATTTGTCACCTGATGATATTACATTTCACCCAATTAATAAACCAACTGCAGAAAATCCCAAAGCTTTTGTTGATGATGTTGAGTCATTAGTTCTTGACGAAAACAATCAATTTGTTGTAGGTTACAAAACATTTTCAGGTCAGACTTATCCAATATTGACATTGGATGAGATGAAAGAAATTTTAAAAGATTCATCATCGACACCAACACCTACACCATCAAACATTCCTACCCCTACTCCAACTGTTCCTGCAACTACCCCTAATGTTCCTACTCCTCCTGCTCCAACAGTTAGCCCTGTTGCTACTCCCCCAACCACAAGTACTCCTGCTGTTACTCCAAAAACAACCGTAACACCAAAAGTATCTGTGAAGAAGAAAGCCGGTTATAACTGTCTTTCTCTGGGAAGTAAAATTACAAGTAAGTATAAACTTACTAAAGGAAAACTAACTTGGAAAGGAAGCAGTAAGAGTAAGAAGTATTCTGGAATCAAATCAGCTGCTTTTATAAAGAAGAGTGGTAACCTTGTCTTCTTAACTAAAAAAGGTAAAGTATACACCTTATCTCCTAAAGGGAAGAAAAAGTGTATCGTTAAGAAGAAGGCCAAAAAACTTATCTTAAAAAATAAGTTTGCAGTAAAGGTTCAAGTAGGTAAGAAGTTTGTCAATTTAGCTAATAAGTAATGCTAACCGCTAAATTTTGATAAGCAGATAAAATCGAGAATGATGATAAAAAGGAGGAAGAGTTGTATGAGAAAAGTAATAAAAAAAGCCGGTGTATTTGCTTTGATAGCAACACTAGTTTTGACAGGGATTGCGTTGCCAGTAAAAGAAAAAGCTGTGGCGGAGACAAAAGATTATGGAATCAGTAATCCTCGTGTGGAATTTCTTGAACGTGAGTGCGTTTTTTTTGGAAATTACTGGCAGAAAGATACTAACAATGATGGTGTTGCAGATCAAAAAGATGATAAAACACCAATTAAATGGCAGGTTTTAGACAAGGTTAATGGTGAGGTTATTTTATTATCTGAACAGATTCTTGATATTCAAGATTATGATAATGAAAATACATCTGTTGCATGGGAAAATTGTTCATTACGCAAATGGCTTAATAATGATTTTATAAATGAGGCTTTTTCAGAGTATGAGAGGACACAGATTATTTTGAATGAAAATAAAGATAATGAACAAAAGAGTGATGATAAAATTACTTTATTATCAGTAAATGATTTATCAGATACAAGTTATGGATTTAATGAAGAAACAAGTTATAAAGATCAGGCTCGAACTGCAGAGTATACTGATTATTCGAGGCACTATGATTATAAAACATATGGGGACTGTTACTGGCATAAAGATGCAGGATGTGTTTTGATTTCAGGAAGTGTTGCGAGATCTTGGACTGGAAAAGCGGGAATTCGTCCAGTATTAAAATTAAGTAATAATGAATACAAAAAATTACAAACTTCTAGCAACCAAAATATTGCTATAAAAAAGACAATATGGGACACAGTTACATTTGGAAAATATAATCAGGAACCAATTTGTTGGAGAGTATTACAAGTAGATGGTGATAATGCCTTTTTGCTTGCTGACAGTGTTTTGGAAAAAAAACAATTTAATAAAGTGGATGAGATAATAACATGGGAGAAATGTACTTTGCGAAAATGGTTAAATGAGGATTTTTTGGAAAGTTCGTTTGATGCGAAAGAAAAAAATGCAATAATTAAATCAAATGATGAAAACTCAGCAGAAAAAGAGAACGAAGATTATATATTTATATTATCTGAGACAGAAGTTTTAAATGAAAAGTTTGGATTTGCGTCTTCTTATTTATGTGCAACAAATACGAGATATGCCAATTATACAGATGATGGGGAATACGCTGGTTCTTGGTGGATTCGCTCTATTAATAGAAATGATAATACTCCTTATGAAATTATTTCTAATGGTTGTGTGTCTAGTGGAAGTTGTGTCGATCAAATAGGAGGGGTTCGTCCTGCGTTACATATTAATCTTTCCGCTCTTTCATCACTGAAGAAGGTGGGAACTGTAAGTGCGGGAGAGGATGGAATAAAGTATTACGATTTGGAGGGTAAACAAATAAACGGAACTGTACCGACAGTTAAACCTGATGTGACTGCGACTCCAAAAACGACAGTAACAGTAGAGCCAACCAAGGTTCCAGATGTTACCCCAACAACAGTCCAAACCAAGGTCCCGACGGTAACTCGAACAGTAGAGCCAGTATCTATAACCAAACCAAATGCAGTTACGGGATTCAAGGCTAAATCATTCAAGGGTAAATTAAAGCTATCTTGGAATAAAGTATCAGGTGCATCCGGGTACGTAATTAATTATTCTTTGAAATCAAATTTTAAGAAGGCAAAGAAAGTAACAATTACAAAAGTATCAACAAAAGCTAAGACGCTTAAAGGGCTTAAGAAAAAGAAGAAGTATTTTGTAAGAATTCGTGCTTATAAAAAATCTGGAAGTAAAAAGATTTATGGTAAGTGGAAAAAGATATCAAAGAAAACTAAGTAATGGAGAGGTAAAAGAAATCAATATATTTAAAATTAAGAAAGGCAAATGGTTTTGATGAGAAATGATGCGTTTGAAAAAAGAGAGCAAATACTTAAATTAAGAATGAAAGTTCTTAAGGTAGAACAAGAACGAATGGATGGTGTAAATACTCTTAGTTTGTCCGAGGTGAGGAAAAAATTGAGTTATAGAATGAATAAAAGTTGAAAATTGGGAAAAAAGTTTGAAAGCCAGTGTGATAAAATGTCATAAAAGATTGAAAGAGAGGAAGAAAAGTATGAAAAAACGAACCAAACAATATTTCACAGCAGTAACAATCGCTGCAATGATGGTTAGTAGTTATGGCACCGGTGTTCCGACAATGGCGGCAAAGGTGACTTTGCCAAGGAATGCAAAAGTAGTTGTTGGAGCAAAAAAAGTTTTGAAACTGAAGAACAACAAGCGGGTTGCAAAGTGGAAGGTAAGTAAAGGCAAAAAGTACGTGAAGATTGTGAAGAAGAACAAGACAAGCTGTACAGTAAAGGGCATCAAAAAGGGTAATGCCACAGTGCAGGCAGTGATTGGAGCAAAAAAATACAGTTGTAAGGTCAAGGTTACGGCAAAGGTAAAAAACAAGGTGAAGAAAAGCAAGAGGCAAAGTGTGACCCCTGCATGGGAGCATAGTAAAGAGCAAAGTGTGACCCCAGCACCGAAGAAGACAGAAATACCAGCGACAGCCACACCGAAAGTCAACAATGGACCGGAAGAGATTGTGACGATTGTGTACGATGGAACGAATTCAGATGAAATTAAGAATGTATCGGGAAAAGTAAATGTCATTGTTAAGGATGGGGTGACGGAAATAGGTAGCGAAGCGTTTTCTTGTTGTAGTGGTCTGACGAGTATCACACTGCCAGATAGTGTAACGGAGATAGGCTATCGGGCATTTGAGGATTGTGATGGCCTGACGAGTATCACGCTACCGGAAACTGTGACAAGGATAGGCAGGGGGGCATTTTCGGGATGTAGTTATCTGACAAGTATCACAATACCAGAAGGTGTGACGGAGATAGGAGACTCTGCATTTTCTTATTGTAGTGCTCTGACGAGTATAACGATACCAGAAAGTGTGAAGGAGATAGATTATTTGGCATTTTCATATTGTGATAACCTAACCAACATCACATGGAAGGGGAACATTTATGCGTCTGTCAATGATTTTATGGATGCGTTCTGAACTCAGATGATTAGTTAAAATAACTGATACAGGCTAATTATCAAACCAAAGGCGAAGATGATACAATGTCAAATAGTTTTTGGCTTTCTTCACCGTTTACAGGGCAGACATGCGAATTAGTAATTGCAAAAACGAACCCCGCTGACATTATCACAGTGGCAGGGTTTAATCTTCAGCTTTCCAGTCTTCCTGCCAATATGCATCTTGTGGTGAAGGATATTACACTTGAAAAAAACTAACCCACTAATAAAACTATTTTACATAATATCAACTGAGGCGTTGCTCGTAAGAGTGGCGTCTCTTCTTACGTTAAAAATTAGGAAAAAATATATTGGTGGTTTATGTTATGCTTATTAGTATGGAATATGCT
>OGUL01002867.1_pt1 | contig 10882 bp, 10 predicted proteins | sample 1553651 | NCBI WGS metagenome assembly OGUL01 (sample SAMEA2580048, study PRJEB22360) | human gut metagenome | biome: human gut; feature: human-associated habitat; material: faeces | place: Denmark | collected 2008/2010
AAAACTACGAAAAACCGAGATAATCGGTGAAAATTAAAGATGTTATAGGGAGGTGCTTTCCATGAAAGACGTAAAACTGAATGAATTATCCCCGGCTTGGCGCGAATTGTACGATGCAGCGGTTGCTGCCCGTAAGAATGCTTACATTCCTTATTCCAACTTTGCTGTAGGTGCGGCAGTACGCTGTGCTAACGGAAAAATTTACGGTGGCTGTAACGTGGAAAACGCTTCCTACGGACTTTGTGTCTGCGGTGAGCGTAACGCTATTTTCCACGCTGCCTGCGCCGGTGAGCGTGAGATGACAGAGCTGTGCGTAGTTGCAGATACCTCCGGCCCCGTTTCTCCCTGCGGTGCCTGCAGACAGGTAATGCGCGAGTTTGGTATCCAGACCGTGATTTTGGCAAATATGAAGGGTGACTTTAAAATTACCACGGTAGAAGAGCTGCTGCCGTATGGTTTTGAATTATGATAACAGGAGCTGATTAAGATAAAGAAGGTAAACAACGAAGAAGCTAAACATTATGCCGGCTTTGTGGCAATGGTGGGACGTCCGAACGTGGGCAAGTCCACTCTGACAAACAGTCTGATAGGCGAAAAAATCGCCATCATGTCCGACAGACCGCAGACTACACGCAATAAGATTATGTGCATTATGAATACGGATAATGCGCAGATTATGTTTCTTGATACACCGGGCATTCATAAGCCGCAGCACAAGCTGGGCGAATACATGGTGCGCACGGCAGAAAGCACGCTGCAGGAGGTTGACGTTGTCCTCTTTGTAGTGGATGCAACCGAAAAACGCGGCGCAGGCGAGGATTATATCCTGAACCTGCTGCAGAAGGTAAAAACACCGGTAATTTTGGTAGTAAATAAAATTGACAAGCTGGCAGATAAGCAAAAGCTGTTCCAGATTATGGAAGGTTATAATAAGCTGTATAAATTTGCGGCGATTGTACCTGTTTCCGCATTGAATGACAGCGAATTCCCCGGACTGGTGCAGGAAATCACTAAGCATCTGCCGGAGGGACCGGCGTACTTCCCGGAGGATATGATTACCGACCAGCCGGAGCGCGTGATTGCCGCTGAAATGATTCGTGAAAAGGTATTGCGCCTGACGCGTGATGAAATTCCCCATTCCGTAGCGGTTGAGGTGGACGAATTCAAGGAGCGCGACGAAGAAAACGTTTATATCAGAGCAACAATTTTTGTAGAGCGTGAATCGCAAAAGGGCATTGTTATCGGTGCTAAAGGCAGCCTGCTGAAGAAAATCGGCCAACAGGCGCGTGCTGATATCGAAAACCTACTGTACTGCAAGGTCTTTTTGGATTTATGGGTTAAGGTTAAGGCTGACTGGCGTAACAAGGATAAAGCCTTGAAGCAGCTTGGCTACAAGGAGTGAGGACTTATCAACTTTTTTCGGAAACTGATTGATTTCTGGCACAGGCTGCCGCTTGCCTGGTATTACCTGAAAACCGGTACCTGGCACAAGGAGGGCAGTGCCAGCAGTGAGGACGAGCTGCGCCGGCTGGTGAGCGCCAGTGAGCGCCACGGCCAGATTGACCATGTCGAGGGCAGTATGATCGGTAATGTTTTTGACTTTGCCGACCGTGTGGCGCGCGAGGTAATGGTGCCAAGACAGGATATGGTATGCCTGTTTTTGGATGATACGCTGGCAGAAAATATGGCTGTTGTACGCAGCAGTCATCATACACGCTATCCGCTCTGCATGGAGGACAAGGATCAGGTTGTGGGAACGTTGCATGTGCGCGACCTGCTGAAGCTTAAGCCGGGGCAGACTACATTTGACCTGCGCCGTCTGATGCGTCCGATTGTCGTTATTCCGGAGGCTATGCCGGTACCGAAGGCCTTGCGCCTGATGCAGCAACGTCATGTGCAGATGGTGCTTGTGGCAGATGAGTACGGTGGTACTGCAGGCCTGATTACGATGGAGGACCTCGTAGAGGAAATCGTCGGTGATATTCAGGACGAGCATGAAGCTCAGGAGCCGCCGGACGTGTTGCAGCTTCCCGATGGCAGGATTGAATTTGACGGCATGGTGCTGCTGGACGATGTGGCAGAGCAGCTGCCGATTGTATTTGATGATCCTGAGGAGGATACCATCGGCGGTTATGTTTTCGGTCTGCTGGGACGCAAGCCTGAGATTGGCGATGCTGTGGAAATTTCCGGCTATAGCTTTAAGGTGCTGCGCACGGAGGGCTTTCGTGTAGTGCGCGTGCTGGCTACGAAGCTGCCGCAGGAGCAAAAGCAGAAGGAAGAACAACAGGATGAGTGAGTCGCAAAGGGAGCTTTTGGCAGATGATGCGCTTGTTTTGCATGTGAAAAACTGGCAGACGGCTGATAAATATGCGGTCTGCTTTACGAAGGAGCATGGCAAGCTGCGCTTTATCGCCTATGGTGCCCGCTATGAAAAAAATATACATGGCAGATTGCTGCAGCCCTTTGCCAATCTGCATATTGAGGTGCAGCAGGGGCAGAAGATAGACAAGCTGCGCAGCTGTGAGCTTTTGCAGATGCCAAAGTCTATGGATATGCAGCAGATGGCTTATGCGGCGGTGGCGTCGGAGCTTACTGCCGTACTGACGGAGGACAGAGTGCCGCAGCCGGAGCTTTATGAAATGCTGGGTGCTGCCCTAGCGGCGCTGATGCAGCGCAATCCGCGTCTTGTTGTTTTGTCCTATGCTATAAAATTGCTGGCGGCTACGGGCTTTGCACCGCAGCTTACGCATTGCGTGCATTGCGGTGAGGCTGTGACGGCGCAGGAGGATGCGTGGTTCAGTCCGCTGCAGGGCGGGCTTATATGCAGCAGCTGCAGAAGCAGCTACAACGGTGATGGCCTGGAGCCTTGCAGTGCGGAAACACGTGAGCTGTGGCAGTGGCTGGCGCAGCTTGATTACGAGCAGCCGGCGCCCTTTAGGGTGCGAGGCGGTGCGCTCATGGAGCTGGAAAAAATTCTCTTCAAGTTTATCTTCTTTCAGACAGATAAGCCGTTGAACAGCTTAAACTTTTTGAGTCAGCTGCAGCTGTGAGGCTGTGTAGAAGGCACTTAATTAAAGAATGTAAAACGTAAACAAAAACGCTAAAGGCTTTGAAGTTTTTAGCGTTTTTTGCATGCAAAAAGTCCGCTCACATGGAGCGGACGGAGTAAAGGCTGTCTTGGATATTTTATGCAAATGCTTCGTTTTAATCATAACGCAGGGGCTTTTTACGTCAGAGAAGTTGTATCTTTATCCTCAACCTTCAAAAAGATTTTGTTGACGTACTGCTCGCAGTCGCAGGAGAACCAATGATTTTCCAAGGGCAGGATATAGATATTGCCGACAGGCTCCAAATCATTGGCTTGCAGAAAGTGTTCTACACGTTTGGACAGCTTGGCAGCGTTCTCGTAAAAGGTACCCGAAAAAATAATTTCCAGATACAGACCGGCAGGCAACGTCATCTTAATGGATTGCCTGTGCTTGCTGGCACTGGTGACGCAGGAAAAATATGCCTGTGAACGTTGAAATTCATGCGTTTTAAAAAAGCTCTCCTGATCCAAAACCCAACCGGCATGATTAGGCAGTGCTCCCTTGTGATGCGCGCGTCTTTGCCCATGGCGGGCAAACTTGGTAATACGGCTTTTGCCGTCATCACTTTCCGCAAGCGGCGTCAGACGCAGCAGACGGTCATTTTGCCAGCTGAGCGTCAGGTGGCGACATGTATTAAGCTCCTTGACGTGCATATCCTCCTTGATGCGCTCGATGGTGTCGCAGTTTTCCTGATTGTTGTGGATGATTTCCTGGCATTCCACTGTTTTTTCCTGCAGCAGCTGCAGAAAATGCTCCTTGCTGCGGTCCACCAAATATTTTTTGATATTGGCGATGCTGATATCCAGCGCACGCAGGTTGACGATTATCTCCAAATCCAAAAATTGCTGGATAGAATAATTGCGGTAGCCATTTTCACTGACAAAGTCCGGTGAAAGCAGGTTAACCTTGTCGTAGTAGAGCAATGACTGCTTAGATATATTAAAAATTGCTGCCAGCTCACCGGTAGTAAAGTACTTTCGCTTGTCTTTATTAATCATAATTGTTCCTCATAAGCTTGACTATAATACTAGTATATAGTTTAATATTAGAAGAAGTAATATCACTTCTTTTTATCTAGTAAATTATATCATATTTTTCTTGCTAGTTGAATAGAAGTTTTTGAGTATAGGATGGAGGTCAAAATCTAATGAAAAAAATTGCGATTTATGGTAAGGGCGGTATCGGTAAATCTACGACAACTTCAAATTTGTCGGCTGCATTCAGCGAAGAAGGACTTAAGGTTTGCCAAATCGGCTGCGACCCGAAAAATGATTCTACCAGACTTTTGCTGGGACGCATCTGCAGCCAGACTGTGCTTGATATGGTGCGCGATAATGATGAGGTTGCGGCAGAGGATATTGTTCATACAGGCTATAACGGCATCAAATGCGTAGAGGCCGGCGGTCCTGAGCCTGGTGTAGGCTGTGCCGGCCGCGGCATTATCGTAGCTTTGGAAAAGCTGCGTTCGCTGGAGGTGCTGACGGACGAGGACCTGATTATGTATGACGTTTTAGGTGACGTAGTTTGCGGTGGCTTTGCTGTGCCTATCCGCGAGGGCTATGCAACCGATATATATATTGTTTCTTCCGGCGAGCTGATGAGCCTGTATGCTGCCAACAACATCGCCAAGGGCGTTAAGCGCTTTGCTATGCGCGGTGGCGTGCGTCTGGGCGGCATTATCGGCAACGGCCGTAATACACCTAACGAGCAACAGCTGCTGCAGGAATTCGCCAAACGCCTGCACACTCAGCTGATTGCCTTTATTCCGCGTGACGTTATTGTCAATAAGGCGGAAAACAATCGCCAGACAGTGCTGCAATATGCACCGGAAAGCGCTCAAGCCGGTGTTTACCGCAAGCTGGCGCACGATATCTGGCATAATGAAAACATGGCTATTCCTACGCCGATGAGCTTTGAGGAACTTGAAAAGCTGGTGGCCGAATATGGCAATTAAAACAAGACGCTTTTACAGTGCACGCAAAAGCTGCAGCTGCAGCATGCCGGGCGTATGGCGCGCCGTTGCCTATATGGACGGCGCTGTGGTTGTCTTTCACAGCCCGCGTGCCTGTGCTCATGTAGCACGCACGATGGATATTAACTCGCAATACCGCACTTTGTCCGAAAATAAGCGCGAGCAGTGGGGCTCAGTGCCGCTGCTCAGCAGTCAGATGCAGGAAAAGGATGCTATTTTCGGCGGTGCGGCACGTTTGGAAAAATGTCTGCGCTTTGCTATTGAAACATATAAGCCTAAATGCCTGATGATTGCCAATTCCTGCGTGGCCGGTGTTATCGGTGACGATGTGGAATCCGTGGCACGCGAGGTGGAGGAGGAATACAATGTTCCTATCCTTACTGTGGAATGCTGCGGCTTTTTGGGTGCGGAATATTATGACGGATATTTTGAAATTACGCAAAAGCTGTTGGAGCGCTTTGTCAAGCCTTGCGCAAAGCAAAAGGATACTGTACTGCTTTTGGGTGATAACGGTGGTCCTTGGGGTCACTATGCGAAAGAGGTTACGCGTATTCTGCAGGAGTTCGGCGTGGAGGTTATCGGTCAGTTCCCCGGCTATATGGCTATGGATGAGCTGGAAAAGGTGGCGGCTGCCGAATATGCGGTTGTGCTTGGCGGCCGCGGGCAGACGCATATCGGCTTGCGTAAGGTTGCAGAGCAGCTGCAGAAAAAATACGGCACACATTATCTGGCCGATATTTATCCTGTCGGCTGGCAGGAAACGCAGGACTGGATTATCAGCATCGGCCGTATGCTGGGACGTGAGCAGTTGGCACAGCAGGTGCTGAGGCTGGAGCAGCAGCGCTTAAGTGAGCAGCTGCAGCATTTTCTGCCGGTAACGGAAGGCAAGAAAACAGTGCTGTGCATCGGCCGTATTCTGAGATATTTTCATCCGGGGAATATCCTGCAGACCATCAGGCTTTTGCGCTTGAATCTTACAGGCATTATTCTCTTGGATTCCTATGACGGTGATGAGCGCGAAGCGATGCTGAAGGTTGTGCAGGAAAACAGCGATGTACCTGTTTATACTACGGCAGAGGGTGAAAAGCTGGTTGCAGAGGCAGATATCGTGTTGACAACGCACGAACTGCAGAACAAAGAGGCGCGCCAGATTTTCCTGCCGATGCTGCCGCAGGTTGCCGTTGCCGGTGAGGTCAAGATGATGCAGGGAATTTATCAGAGCCTGTGCAGCAGGCTGAAGGGAGGCGTGCGCTATGTCTGAAAAACAAGGGTGGGGTAATATCTGCGAGCGTGTGGATACCTGTGCGCTGACAGGTGCAGGTGCCTTTTTCGCTGCTATTGATAAGAGTGAGGTTTTGATTAACGGACCATTGTGGTGTTATTTTTATGCTTTGCGACATCTGGAAAAGGCGCGTCCCGATATGTATACGCGCTTTTACGGCTCTCAGCCTGATAATAACGCTGTTATTTATGGCTCCGAGGAATATGTAACGCAGGAGTTGCAGCGTATGCTGGAGGATGGTCATAAGCCTTCGGTACTGCTTTTGGAAAGCAGCTGCTCGCTGAGCTTAATAGGTGATGATCTGGCAGGCATGGCGCGCAAGCTGGAGTTGCCGTTCCCAGTGGTTACATTGGACAGCGGCGGTATGGTCGGCGGCTTTGCCGCAGGCTACGCCAAGGCTGCCAAGAAGCTGTTTGCGCAGCTGTTGCCGCAGAGTGCGACAACAAAGCCTTTGGCAGTGAATATTTTAGGACAATCGGAATTTTATCTGCACGGTGCTGCCGATACGCGGGAATTAAAACGCTTACTGCAGCTTGCAGGCTATGAGGTACTGTGCACTCCTGGCTGCGAATGCACGCTGGAGGAGCTGCAGAAGCTTCCGGGGGCTTCACTGAACATTGTTACCAATGCGGAGCTGGGACTGCCGCTGGCTGAATATCTGCAGAAAAAATACGGCACGCCGTATGTTTTTGCCGGTCTGCCTTATGGGGTGCAGGGAACGCTGCGCTGGCTGCAGCAGATTAACGCGCAGCTGCCGGCTCCTGCGTTGGACAAGGTGACGGCAGAAGCACAGGCGCAGGATAATTATTTGCTTAGCCGTAATAATGAAGCGATTGCGCTTTGGGGCAGCATGTGGTTTGACAACGTGCTCGTCAGCGCGCCTGCTACACAGGCGCTGTGCCTCGCACAGACGCTGCGCACCGAATGGACCGATATCGGCAGTCTGACGGTCATCTGCCAGCAACCGCTCAAAGATGCGCCTGCCTGCGACACTGCAGAGGCGATTTACACTGTCGGCGTGGACGATGCTGCCATTAGCGAATATTTTAAAACCTGTGACAATGTACTGCTGCTGGCAAGTAGCAGCGAAAGCTCGGTTCTTTATCGCAGAAAGCAGTGCAGCTTTGATGCCTGCAATATCTGCTATCCTACGAATGATGAGGTGTTTATTACCAAGCAGCCGATGGTAGGCCTGCAGGGCAGTGCCTATATGCTGGAGCGACTGTGGAATTGCTTTATCCGCAGGAAAAAGAATAAAGTAGAGTAGGTGGTCTATGAAAAAGCTATTGATGATTATAAGCCTGTTCCTTTTGGTTTTTACTGCAGGATGCAGTAAGCAGCAGGCTGCAGATGTTCCTGCTTCGCCGGCGGCGGATGCAGCCTACAGCGTTACGGACGATGCCGGACGGACGCTGCACTTTGAGCATAAGCCGCAGCGGATAGTTTCGCTTACCTATGGTACGGATGAAATTCTTACCGATTTGGTTGATATCAAACGTATTATGGCCTACAGCCGTTGGGCAGGAGACAGCGAAATCAGCTTTATTACCAAGGAGCAGGCCTATACTGTAGGACGCAAGGTACCGGAAAATGCGGAAGCGGTTTACGCATTGCAACCTGACCTTGTTGTTGCTTCGACTGCTACCTCAAGTGATTTGGTCCGCAGTCTGGAGGGCTTGGGCGTGCCGGTTTATATAGCGCGCAGTCCGCGGAATTATCAGCAGATGTGCGAAAAAATCCGCGGCATAGCTGCAGCGGTAGGCGAAAAGCAGCAGGGGGGGCTGATGGTGCAGAAGATGGACACGCACCTGCAGCAGCTGCAAAAACGCTTGCGTCAAATTCCGTCAAGCGAAAGGCGCGTTGCTGTAGCCTTTAATTTTACCTCTGCCATGGGGCGTAGAGGAGATTTGCTCGACAGCATGCTGACGATGGCACATGTTATCAACGGCGCGGCTATTGTTGCCGACGAAAACAAGAGCGAGCATGGTATGCCTGCTATCAGCAAGGAACAGGTGGTACGCATTAATCCGGATATTTTTATGCTGCCGACCTGGAATTACAACAATAAACAGGATGTGCAGGGTTATGCTTATGCCGTAATGAATGACCCCGCTTATCGCGATGTTAAGGCTGTACGCAACAAGCAGATTAAGTTTGTTTCGGACAAATACCGCTATGTTGCCAGCCAGCATATTGTCGATGCTATTGAAAACATTGCGCATGCTGTATATCCGGAAATTTTTTGAGGAAGTGTGTTTGTAGATGATTATTAAACGTGAACGGAGTCCTTTGGCTATTATTCTATTAGCAGTTCTCTTAATTGTTATTGCCTGTGTATCTCTGACCTTCGGTCAAATAGATGTGCCTGTAAGCAAGGCGCTGGCAGTTATCGGCTCGCAGCTGAATCTGCCGGGCTTTACGGATGCTGATTACAGCAGGGAGCAGCTTGCCGTTATCTGGTATATCCGTCTGCCGCGTATGCTGGTAGGTGTGCTTGTAGGTGCGGCGCTGGGTATTTCCGGTGCTGTAATGCAGGGCATCTTCAGCAACCCGCTGGCAGACCCCGGTCTTATCGGTATTTCCTCCGGTGCTGCTACCGGTGCGGTGCTTTCTATTGCTTTGGGTGCTGCCTCCGGCAGTATGTTTGCTATGCCGGCCTTCGCTTTTTGCGGCAGTATCTGCGCTGTGTGCCTGACAGTGTTTTTGGCGATGCGTAACGGCAAAATTCCTGTTATGACGCTGCTTTTGGCAGGCGTTGCCGTGGGTATGCTTTTGGGTGCCATTACCTCCGGTCTGCTCACCTTTATGAATGAGCAGAAGCTGCAGCAATATCTGTTCTGGATGGTCGGCGGTCTTGATTATCGTCGTTGGGAGCATGTATATCTGGCAGTGGGACCTGTGCTGTGCGGCATTATTATTATGTGCCTGCTGGCACGTCACCTGAACATTCTTGTTTTGGGCGAAACGGAAGCAAAAGCCGTTGGTATGCCTGTTACCGCATTCCGCATGGGTCTGCTTTTCGTAGCAGCTATGACTACTGCTACCTCCGTTTGCGTCAGCGGTAATATCGGGTTTGTCGGCCTGGTTATTCCGCATATGATGCGTATGCTGATTGGTCCTGACCATCGTGTACTCTTGCCTGCGAGCGCACTTGGCGGCGCAGCCTTTTTGGTATTCTGCGATTCGCTGGGACGCATTATTATGCCGCCGGCAGAGGTGCGTGTAGGTATTATGACAGCGTTCTTAGGTACGCCGTATTTCCTGTATCTGCTGCGCAGAATGCAGAAGCAGTTCTTTTAAGATGAGGTGGAAATTATGAAGGTTATTTTCTTGACGAATGTTATTCGCCGCATGGGTATGATGCAGCAGACTATGGAAAAGCTGCAGCAGGAAGGCAAGCTGGATAATGCCTGCGCCTGCCGTTGGATTACCGATGCGACGGTTTGGGAGGATAAATGGCACAAGGAGCTTGCCGGCTCCAAGCTGGTCATTATGAAATGGATGGGTACAGGTCTGGATACACCGTTTCTGCAGCGCTGTGTAAGCTTGCTGAAGCAGTTGCGCCTGCCCTTTTATATTGATGCTGCCGGCAGCAAGGAGGGCGAGCTGGCGCAGGGACTGACACCTGAGCAGCTTGCTGTTATCAAAAAATATTGCATGTTCGGCGGCGAAATCAACTATAGCAATCTGTGGTTATATCTGCAGCAGCTGTTGCAGGGTGAAGCTATTACAGTCGATGAGCCGAATCCTATTCACTGGTGCGGTATTTATCACCCGCGGGCGAAAAAGGTATATACCGATTTAGCGGAATACCAGCGTGATTTTTGCGTCAGCGGACGACCGACAGCCGGTATTCTTTTTTATCGCGACGAATGGGTGTGGGGCGATTTGACCTACCAGACTGCGATGATAGAAGAGCTGGAGGCACAGGGCGTCAACGCTGTCTGCGTTTTCAGCAACGGCATGCCGCTTGAGGAAATGGGCATGCCCAGTCTGACGCAGGTTTTCAACAGCTTCTTCTGTACGGCAGACGGTGTGCCGGCAATTGACGTGCTGCTGAATGTCATGAAGTTTTCCATGACTACCGGCGGTTCGATTAATCTTGATTATCTGAAAAAGCTTAACGTACCTGTTTTGGCTGCCTATACTACGATTGCACCCTTTGAAGAATGGAAGGACAGCTTTGAAGGCATGAACGCCATGGAGGTTTCCATCAGCGTTTCTCTGCCGGAATTTGATGGTATTATTCACGGCGTGCCTATAGCACACAAAAAAATTCTGGAAAACGGCGATGTCCGCTATCTGCCTAGCGCATGGCCTCCAAGGCGAAGAAGTGGGCGATGCTGCGCCACAAGGCTAACAGCGAGAAGAAAATCGCTATTATTTTCCATAACTATCCGCCGCGTAATTCCAATATCGGCAGTGCTGTCGGCTTAGATACAATCGAAAGCATCCGTCGCGTGCTGGCTGCAATGCGCGAGCGTGGCTATAAGGTAGATTGGATTCCTGAGGATACGAAGGAATTTATCAAACAGCTGA
>OGUL01002868.1_pt1 | contig 10881 bp, 8 predicted proteins | sample 1553651 | NCBI WGS metagenome assembly OGUL01 (sample SAMEA2580048, study PRJEB22360) | human gut metagenome | biome: human gut; feature: human-associated habitat; material: faeces | place: Denmark | collected 2008/2010
AATAATAACTTTTTGCTGATTTCCGCCTGAAAGCGTTCCTGCCGGACGAGACTCACTTCCTGCCGGACGAATATCAAACCTCTCTACAAGATCCTTTGCATGAGCCATAATGGCATCCTTTTTCAAGACACCTTTCTTTGAGTACGGCTCCTTCATGTAATTTTGCAAAATCAGATTTTCAGCAACAGAAAACTCCAGCACCAGACCATGCTTTTGGCGGTCAGCTGGAATACTTGTGATGCCGCTCTCAAAGATTTCCTTTGGTTTTTTGTTGAAAACATTCTTGCCGTTAATGAGGACTTCACCGGAATCGCCCTTTTTCAATCCTGTCAAAATTTCAACAAGCTCTGTCTGTCCATTTCCATCGACACCGGCAAGACCTACAATCTCACCTCTTCTAACTGACAGATTAAGTCCCTTTAAAATCTCAACACCGCGGTAGTCCTTTCCATGAATATCCTTCACTTCAAGAACAACCTCTCCCGGCTTGATATCCTTCTTTTCTACCTTAAACTCAACCTTACGGCCTACCATCATGGCTGCAAGATCATTTTCATTAACATCACTGACTTTGACTGTATCAATATATTTTCCCTGACGGATAATCGTACAATAATCAGCACAGCTTGTAATCTCTTTTAGCTTATGAGTAATCAAAATAACGGATTTTCCGTCGGCTGTCAGATTGGAAATAATCTCCATAAGCTCTGTGATCTCCTGCGGCGTCAGCGATGCAGTCGGCTCATCCAAAATCAGGATGTCTGCACCACGATAGAGAACCTTTAAAATCTCCACACGCTGCTGCATACCAACAGAAATATCTTCAATCTTGGCATCCGGATCTACCTGCATATTGTAGCGCTTTGAAATCTCCTCTACCCTCTTGCGCGCTGTCTTTAGATCTACCGTAAGACCTTTCATCGGCTCCATTCCAAGGATAATGTTTTCTGTGACAGAAAATGGTTGTACAAGCATAAAATGCTGGTGAACCATACCAATTCCAAGTTCAATAGCACGGCTTGGACTGTGAATCACTTCCTCTTTTCCGCCAACAAAAATCTGTCCGGATGTTGGCTGATACAGGCCATAGAGCACATTCATAAGTGTACTCTTTCCAGCTCCATTCTCACCAAGGATTGCATGAACCTCACCCTTGTGAACGAGCAGATTAACATGGTCATTCGCTGTAAAATCGCCAAATTTCTTGACAATTTCACGCATTTCGATGGCTGGCTTCGTCATGTCCATATGACTGATTCTCTCCATCTCTTCCTCCTCCTTCGTCTATTATAAGCATTCAAAACAATTGTCTATTTCGACTATGTTTTTTCTTTATGTGGTAACAACATCATCAAAGCCACTCTTATAAGCAAGCTCTTCTAGCTGTTCCATATACTCCTTTGACGGACTCTGATAAGTCCTGTACTCTTCCCTGACGCCAAAAGGACGGTATGAGATGAGTTTGTAGCGCACTGGATGAATACTCTGATATGGCCTTAACAATTCTCCAGCTTTAGTAATTGTATTTTCAATGTCAAACAGACCTGGTACAATGACGGTACGAATTTCAAAAAGTTTTCCCATCTTTGCTAAAAATACTGCATTCTCAAGCGTGTTCTTGTTTGGCATCGCAGTAACTTTTAAATGATCCTCTTCGCCAAATGCCTTAATGTCAAGCATAACACCGTCTGTAACCGCTAACAGATCGTCTTTTCCAGCAAACGGTGTGCTGCCGTTGCTGTCCATCATCGTATTCAAACCAGCTTCTTTGCAAAGCTTAAATAATGATTCGACAAACTCACAATATAGACTGCACTCGCCTCCAGAAACAGTGACGCCGCTGATAAATGGAATCTGCTTTTTGATCTGTTCAAAGGTCTCTTCTGGTGTCAAATTACAGATACGGGGACTGCTTCCAAAATGACATGTTTTGATGCAGGTGTCGCATCCTACACAGCGCTCTGGGAAGAAATGCACCTTGCCATTTTCATTTTGAAGTGCCCCCACAGGACAGACCTGCACACAGGCCATACAGCCTGTGCACATATTTCTTGTCTCTGGGTTATGGCAATAACAGCAATCCCAGTTACAGCCCTGAAAAAATACGGCCGTGCGATTTCCCGGACCATCTACGCTGCTAAATGGAATAATTTTATTGACCGGTGCAGTGATCATTACCGAATCCTTCTTTCCTGAACATGACCATTTTCAGTTGCACCTGTTGCAAGCTGCGTTGTATTTTGCAGCACACTCTCACCCTTTTGATACTTTTCAATCTCGGAACGCTTTGCTAAGTATCCGGTGACGCGAATTACATCGCCGTTGCTCTCATAGAAGGACAGGTAACGAAGATCAGCCTGGAATGCCCCCTTTACGATGTCAAGAACAAACTGTGGATTCTTGTGTACTGTCACGTCTACTGTGAAAATATCGCCGGTACCAGATGGGAAGTACTTATGGAAGCGGCTGCAATGGCGCAGCTGATCAATCAGCTCCTTCGGCTCCTCACCAATCGGAATTCTCGTTCCAGGAGTGATGTTCTTATCCTGTGCGATGCCGACCTGTGCATGTAAAAGAAAATGACCGCCTGTTGCCTCACAGTATGGATTTACATGTGCGTTATTAAATGCATTGATTGCCTCCATAATCTCAACACCGAGGTCATCTGCCTCCTTGTCGTGACCAAAGCGGCCCTTTTTGCCCTCAAGCTCCATCAGAATATTGACACACTCTGCCATGCCGACCATACCAAACATTGCGGTAAAACGATCTCTGTGGATGAAGCCTTCTTTTGCAAGGAAGTTGCTCTCGAAAAAGCCGCTCTCCTCCACCTCAAAACGAATGCGTTCATCCATATAAAGTGCCATGCGCTCCATTACATATGGAAGCTGATTTTCGAAGAAGTCCTTCTTATCTTTTGCACGCTTTGCGATATTGCCAAGAATCAGACGGCACAGCGTATAGGAACCACCGCCTAATAAAAGACCATTGTAGCAGCTGGCGATGACATAATTTTCACCGAGTTCTTTTTTGAACATCTTATGATTTGCAAAGCTCGGCTTAGCCGTCTTAAGTGCTGTTTTCACACACTCGATACCAAAATCATCTGGTGTGATATCAGTATCATATTTCATCGTAATATTTGGAACTGCATCTAAAAGCTCACGCTCTACCTCTAAGATCAAACGTCCTGCTCTGGTAGCCTTTGGTCCGATGTCCGCATGGGAGAAGGAATCGAGAACAGTGCGGTCGATATGGGTAAAGAATAGCTTAAACAGCTTCTTTGCCTGTGCCTCGTCCACATCATCCATAAATGGCTCAAGCAGCTCATCAATGTTTCCTAAATAAACCGGGTAATTGGTGACACTTGGAACATTCTTATAGAAAATCAGAAGAGAGTTGATTGCCTCGTAGATATCCTTCGGCGGTTCAAGCTGTAAGAACTTGCTTCCTTCTCTCATAAACTTTGCATAGTCCGGGACAATGTATCTCGGTCTTACCGGTGCATGGCCCTCAAACAGATCACAGATACACTGCTTTCCCTCAACCGGCTCAAGAAGCTCTTCGAGTCCGTCTGGAAGATCCAGTACCTCAAGCAAAGAGTCTGCCTGTCCTGCAAGGTTAGTCAGCTTCTGCTCATGTGTCAGCTTACGGCTTGTGATAATATTTAATATTTCTTGTCTTGTGTTTTCCACACGTTCCATTGATATTGGTCTCAAAATGGCACCATCCTTTCTTAAGCTTACTTAAATTGGTACAACACTTTAATACAGCCTGCTTTTGTTGCCGCATTAAAGTGTTGTTCTATTTAAGAGTTTAGTATTAAACGCTACTTTCTCATTTATATTCTATACTGTTTTTTGCTTTTAGTAAAGAGTTTTCAAGAAAAAAGAACCGTCACTATGTCATGTGACGATTCTTTGCCTTATATTACAGCACCTTAGATAAAAATTCACGTGCACGCTGCGTTTTCGGATTTGCAAAAAACTCCTTAGGATCACCACTCTCTAAAATACGGCCATCATCCATAAAGATAACACGATTTGCAACTTCTCTTGCAAAACCCATCTCATGAGTGACAACGATCATTGTCATGCCTTCTGCAGCAACGCTCTTCATAAGATCAAGTACCTCTCCTACCATCTCCGGATCAAGTGCACTTGTTGGCTCGTCAAATAAAATTACATCCGGATTCATGGCAAGTGCGCGCACAATTGCGACACGCTGTTTTTGACCACCGGAAAGTGTAGATGGATACACATCTGCCTTGGATTCAAGACCGATGCGCTTTAAAAGCTCCATTGCCTCGTTTTTTACTTCCTCGTGGATCTGCTTTTTACTCTTTCCTGTTTTCAGTTTTTTTGCTTCCTTACAGCGTACATACTCTGGTGCCAGCATAATATTTTCCAGTACTGTCTTATTGTTAAACAAGTTAAAATGCTGAAATACCATACCCATATGACGGCGATGAACATTAATATCTACCTTCATATCTGCAATATCAACACCATTAAAAATGATCTTTCCTGATGTTGGATCTTCCATACAATTCAGGCATCGTAAGAATGTACTTTTTCCAGAACCAGAAGGACCAATAACTGCAACAATATCACCCTTCTCTACTTTAAAGTTAATTCCCTTGAGAACCTCAAGATCATGAAAGTTTTTCTTCAAATCAATTACGTCTATCACTCTTCTTCAGGCTCCTTTCCATTAATTTAATACCAAGGCTTATCAAAAGTACAATCACAATGTAAATAAGTGCCATTACAAGATATGGTACCATAAACTCGTAGCTGTTTGTTCCGATATAGTTGAATGCAACATAAAGATCGGCAGCTCCAACAAAGCTTACAACTGATGTCTCCTTGACAAGTGCGATAAACTCATTTCCAAGTGTCGGCAAAATATTTTTTACAGCCTGTGGGATGACGATTTTGATCATCGTGACCGAAAAACTAAGTCCGACTGCTCTTCCTGCCTCCATTTGTCCCGGATCGACGGACTCAATGCCCGCACGCATCATCTCTGAAATATAAGCTCCACTGTTTAAGCCAAAGACAAGCATAGATACCTGCACACCTGTCATATGCGCTCCCAAAATAGGAAGCAGTACATAGTAGCACACCAGAAGCTGCACAACCATTGGCGTTCCGCGAAACAGCCCCACATAAAAGCTGCAAAAGCCATTCAATACACGCGGTAGAAGCTTATACTTTGGCATTACTCTTACCGAAGCAATCAATGTTCCAATCAGAACACCAACTAATAAACCTACTACCGCAATCATAACAGTATTCTGAAGGCCCTCAAGCACACGGACATATCCACGCTGCTCCACGAAAATCTCAATAAAACGGTCTATTTTACGACCAAAATCTCCCATCCTGTTACTCCTTACAGTGAATTAATTGCTGCAGTGATGCTTTCTGCCGGTGCTGCGTCAATGATAACATAATCCAGATTTCCATTCAGAAGATCCTGTACAGCTAAGGAACCATTCTTATATCCAACCAGAGTCATATCAAATCCTGCAAAGTCAAGGTCTTCGCTTCCCTCAACATAAAACTGAGCTGTTGTTCCATTCTGTGCACCAACCTTTGTCTTGCTGTCAAAGGTCTTAAAGATAGCTTCTACATCTTCCTTTGTCTTGCATGCGTCAAACGTCGTATCATCTGCTGCAACGATCAGCTTCTGTGATGCATTATAGTAAGAATCAGTAAATGTTACCTGATCTTTTCTGCTATCAGTAATAGTAAGTCCTGCCATTGCGATATCACACTTTTGCTGTCCAACAGCCAGACATACAGCATCAAAATCCATGTTCTGAATTACAAGCTCTTTGCCTAAATAATCAGCAAGAAGTGCTGCCATTTCCATATCGATACCACAGTAATCTTCGCCCTTCATATACTCAAATGGCTCAAAACCTGCATTAGTTGCTACGACTAACTGATCCTTAGACTCATCATATTCTGCAGACTTTACCATAACCGGCTCTCCATCGCCAAAGTAATGATTGCAGATCTCATCAAATGTGCCATCCTCCATGATCTTTGCGATGAACTCATTTGTCTTCTCTAACAGCTCTGGCTGCTCTTTATCTACGCCAAATGCATACTGCTCACTTGTCAGGTCAATATCAATAACACGAACTTTTGCATTTTCATCTACCTTTGCTTCTGTTTCCTTAGAAGCTGCCTCGCTAGATGCTTCCTCAGAAGAAGCCTTTTCAGAAGAAACTTCCTCAGAAGAAGCCTCTTCTGAAGATACCTTTTCTGTCTCTTTCTCAGTCGCAGCCTCGGTCTTCTTCTCAGTTGCTGCCTCAGTTGCCTTTGTTGAAGCTGCTGTAGTAGTCTTCTTATCACTGCTGTTTGAGCCACATCCTGCAAGCATTACTGCTGCTGCCATTGAAACTGCTGTCATTGATGCAAATACTTTTCTCATAATCTATTCTCCTCTTTTTGGCTGTTTATCGTTAATCACGATACCACCCAGCCGTAATTGCACACAGTAACCTATAAGTTGCTGTGCAAAAAAGATGGCAGTGACCATGTCACTGCCACCTCGTTATGGCATTATCCACCAATTAGTCCAGTTCGTATACGTCGCCGTACTTCTCCTCGAACTCTTCCTGATTCTTTGGAACTACCAGATCACCAGCAATGATATCCTTCTTTGCCTTCTCGATCTTCTCAAGAACATCCTTAGACAGGTTGTCTGTGGTCGGAGCGATATCAACACCGCCTGCTGCCAGGTCGTATGTCTCAACACCACCCTCAAGTGTTCCAAGAATAGTCTTCTTTGTTGCATCATAGCAAGCGTTATCAACTCTCTTTAAAGCGGAAGTCAGGATAGTCTCAGGTGCCAGTGGGCTCTGGTCAGAGTCAACACCGATTGCCCAGATCTTATTTTCCTTGCATCCATCGATAACACCGATACCAGTACCACCTGCTGCATGGAATACAACATCTGCGCCCTTTGTTACCATGGTATTTACTGCAGTCTTTCCACCACTTGCATCACCGAAGTTGTTTGCATTGTACTGAAGGATAGTTGCATCTGGATTTGCATCAAGAACACCTGCACAGTAACCATAACCGAATGAGTTCATTGTCTCATTTGCTGCTCCAGTAACGAAGCCTACGATATTGCTCTCGGTTGTATAGCCTGCTGCCAGACCTACTAAGTAGGAAGCCTGCTCCTGCTCAAACATCATACATGTTACATTATCCAGATCTGCATTAGAAGCATCATCAATGATAGCAAACTTCTGATCCGGGTAAAGCTCTGCTGCATCACGAACAGCATCAGCCATCATGTATCCAACACATACAATAAGATCATAATCCTCATCTAAGAAGCTCTCGATATTCGGAACATAATCTGCATCACCCTTAGACTCAATATACTTAACTTCACAGCCGAATGCCTCGCCTGCTCTCTGTAAGCCTTCCCATGCGGACTGGTTGAAGGAACCATCATTTACACCGCCGACATCAGTAACCATACCGATCTTAAATCCAGTTCCATCGATATCTTCCTCAGTCTCTGCTTCGGTCTCTTCCTCTGAAGATGCTTCCTCACTAGATGCTTTCTCTGAAGATGCTTCTTCACTAGATGCTTCCTCTGTCTTAGCCTCGGTTGCCTCTTCACTAGATGCTTCCTCACTAGATGCTTCCTCACTGGATGCTTCCTCTGAAGATGCCTCTTCACTAGATGCTTCCTCACTGGATGCTTCCTCTGAAGATACCTCTTCACTAGATGCTTCCTCACTGGATGCTTCCTCTGAAGATACCTCTTCAATAGATACTTCCTCGTTAGATGCTTCCTCGGTCTTAGCCTCAGTTGCTACTTCGCTGGACTCTTCCTCTGTCTCTGCCTGTGCGGAAACGTCCTCACTGCTTGCCTCTTCAGAAGATGCTTCTTCGCTGGATGCTTCCTCGGTCTTTGCCTCGGTTGCTTCCTCGCTAGATGCTTCCTCTGTCTTTGCCTCAGTTGCTGCCTCTGTTTCTTTCTCAGTTGCCGCTTCGGTTTCCTTCTCAGTAGCCTTCTCAGTCTTTGCCTCAGTAGTAGCTACCTCTGTTTTTTTCTCAGTAGTAGCTACCTCTGTCTTCTTCTCAGTTGCTGCTGTAGTTTTCTTTGTGTCAGTCTTGCCACAAGCAGCAAGAGATGCTGCCATAGAACCTGCCATCAAAACGGCAAAAAGTTGTTTCCTTCTCATCGTCGACTCCTCCTTATTAGATGCTGCGTTTTTTGATAACGCTCCGATTCTTGTCCATTGTAACACGTTGCTTTTGTGTCGTCAACAGTCACCTTACGTGTTTTTCTCAAAATTTCTTCTTTTATTTTACATTTGAAAGCAAAAATATTAAACTTGTGTTTGTGCAGACAGATGCTGGCGAATGCGATTCTTAATCATATCCATTGCTACCAGATTCATACCACCCTCTAGCACAATAATATCTGCATTCTTCTTACTCGGCTCTACAAATTCCTCGTGCATTGGCTTTACTGTATTCATATACTGTGAAATCACAGACTCTAATGAACGCGCACGCTCAATTACATCACGCTGGATTCTTCTGATAATACGAATATCAGCATCTGTATCAACGAAAATCTTAATATCCATTTCCTTGCACAGCTCTTTGTTTTCAAAAATCAGGATTCCCTCAACAATAATCACATTTGTCGGGTAAATCACCTGAAAATTACGGCTTCTGTTGTGAACTGTGTAATCATAAATCGGACAGTTGATTGGCTCACCTTTTTTTAACTGACGCAGATGCTGCAGCATAAGATCGGTGTCAAATGCATTCGGATGATCATAATTTAAATGTGTTCTTTCCTCATACGTCATTTCATCGTGCGCCTTATAATAATCATCATGCTTAAGCACAGTAATCTGATCGCCAAAGTGATTTACAAGCTGTTTTGTAAGTGTCGACTTTCCGCTTCCTGTTCCTCCCGCAATTCCGATTACCAGGATATTGTTATTACTCATTTGCTTTATCCTTTCTTATTATGTCTCTTAGTGCCTCCACTGCTGTTGTAATTGCAAGCTCCGTGTCGTGAACAACTGGATTTTCCATGTTCAGTTTTGCGCGCTCCTGATTTGCCACAACCAAAAAGATAGATCCAACGCGCACACGAAGATAATTTCCAACAACAAATAATGCCGCTGACTCCATCTCTGATGCAAGGCATCCTAAGCGTTTCCATGCTTCCCACTTATTTAAAAGCTCATAGCTGACAGGCTTTGTCTCTGGCTCATGCTGTCCATAAAATGCATCCTTACACTGAACAACACCAACATGATACGAATATTTTCCCTTTTCTGCTGCCTGCACAAGCGCTTGAACCATATGAAAATCAGCAACTGCCGGATATTCAATTGGTGCATATTCACGGCTTGTCCCTTCCATACGAATTGCACCTGTTGCAATCACTAAATCACCGCTTTTTACAGGAATCTGCATACCTCCACATGTTCCGACACGAATAAATGTATCGGCACCAATCTTTACAAGCTCCTCCATTGCAATTGATGCAGAAGCACCGCCGATACCAGTTGACGTTACACTAACTTTCTCTCCTTCAAGATATCCTGTGTATGTCACATATTCACGGCTATCCGCCATCTTCACTGGATTGTCAAAATGAGCTGCAATCTTTTCACAACGCTTCGGATCTCCTGGAAGAAGCACATAGCGGCCTACATCACCTTTACCAAGCTGAATATGATACTGCAATTCTGGTCTTTCTGAATAATTTACCATACTTTTCCCCTTTCGCCTTATATTTATTCTTATATTTTTGATCTTGTTGATAGTATATCATCTAAAGCGTCTGAAAACAAGTACGATTCCTTATTACTTTTTAAGAAATAATGCGACTGTCTCAATTCCTCCAGTAGCCGGGAACATATCAACGGCTCTTGCTTTTACCATACGATAGCCCGCTGCTTCTAATACTTCTCTGTCACGCACAAGACTTGTGGGCTTGCAGGAAACATAAACAATTGTTGGTACATCAAATGCGATAATCTTAGGAAGCGCTTTTGGATGAATACCATCTCTTGGCGGATCAAGCACTATCAGATCTGGCTTCTCAGTCAAATCATCAACAACCTTTAGCACATCACCTGCTATAAAGCTGCAGTTATCAAGTCCATTTAATTTGGCATTGACACGCGCTGCCTCTACTGCTTCCTCAACAATCTCCACGCCAGTCACATGTTTTGCCACAGGTGCTAAAATCTGGGCAATTGTGCCAGTTCCGCTGTAGAGATCAAAGATTACTTTCTGATTTGTTTCTCCAATATAATCTCTTACTGTCTGATATAAAAGCTCGGCACCTCTTGAATTTGTCTGAAAAAATGAAAACAATGTAACACAAAATGAAAGTCCCAGTAACTTTTCAGTAATCCAATCTTTGCCGTATAAAACTTCCGTATGATCGCTTTGCACTACATCTGCAAGTGAATCATTAATAATATGTAAAACACCTGCAAGGCTGCCTTCTAATGGCAGCGCCTTTAATTTTTCTGTCAATTCTGCAAGCTGCATAGTAGACGCATCTGCCTGTGAAGAAGCAACTACGGCAACTAAAAGTTCTCCCGTTGCAGCGCTGGAGCGAAGCAGCAAATGACGAAGAACACCTTCATGGCGCATTCTATGATAAAATGGAATATTCAACTTTGAAAAATGGTCAAGCACTGCCATTGCAGCCATACGCATATCAGGTGTCATAATCTGACATGTTTCAATACCCGCAATATCATAAAAGCTGCCTCTTTGATGCATACCAAGTGCAAGAGGCCCGTCCTTATATTCATCACCAAAAGAAAATTCCATTTTATTGCGGTATCCCTCTCTG
>OGUL01002872.1_pt1 | contig 10861 bp, 7 predicted proteins | sample 1553651 | NCBI WGS metagenome assembly OGUL01 (sample SAMEA2580048, study PRJEB22360) | human gut metagenome | biome: human gut; feature: human-associated habitat; material: faeces | place: Denmark | collected 2008/2010
ATATAAGCCGGGTTTAGAGACCACACATCAATTGGACGAACATTTCGGGCATCCTCATCAACAATTCAAAACGATACATATCGCCGGAACCAATGGAAAAGGTTCCTGCTCGCATACTATCGCAGCCGTATTACAATGCGCCGGTTACCGGGTAGGGCTATTCACCTCCCCCCATTTAATCGACTTCCGCGAACGTATCCGTATCAACGGTGAGATGATACCGGAAGAGTATGTAGTCAATTTCGTAGAAGAGCATCGCTCCTTCTTCGAGCCGCTGCACCCTTCATTCTTCGAACTGACCACCGCTATGGCATTCAGTTATTTTGCCGACCAGAAAGTAGATGTAGCAGTTATCGAAGTAGGCATGGGCGGAAGATTGGACTGTACGAATATCATCCATCCGGATTTGTGCGTTATCACCAACATAGGCCTCGACCACACCCAATATCTGGGTGACACGCTGACGAAGATTGCCAAAGAGAAAGCCGGAATTATCAAAGAAGGAGTTCCGGTCATTATCGGCAGAGCCCAAGGGGCGGTGAAACGTGTATTTACCATGAAAGCCAAAGAAAAGAATGCGCCCATCGAATATGCCCGTGAAAATACCCGGTACTGGGACATGGAAATAGTTCCTTATTCGAAGTTGCAAGAAATAAGACCGGTGATGGACAACGCAATTCAGAGCATGCGCGAAATGATCGAAGCAATGGACGAACAGTCAGAAGAAGAGGCAAATCAGATGCGGCAAGCATTACTCATGTTAGACCTGCCAGACAGTCTACGTGCGCTAGACCAGATACTCGACAAAAGAAAAGATGCTATCAAAATCCACAATGAGATGTTTCCTTTAGGACTTTTCACCGAGTTGAGCGGAGCTTACCAATTCGAAAATATGTTCACCATCCTAAAAGCCCTTGCGACACTGAACCGTCTGAACTACAACATCAGATCCCAGGACTATCGCGAAGGTCTTGCAAACGTATGTCAGCTCACCGGTCTGATGGGGCGTTGGCAGAAAGTGCACAGCTATCCGGATATTATCTGTGACACGGGACATAATGTGGATGGAATCGAATATATCCATGTACAGCTCAATGTCATTCACAAAACCTTCGATCAGGAGATCCATTTTGTATTCGGCATGGTCAATGACAAAGACATCCGGGGGGTTCTGCGAGCATTGCCGAAATATGCCACCTATTATTTTACCAAAGCAAGCGTCAAACGCGCGCTTCCGGAAAATGAACTACTGGCATTGGCAGAAGAAGCCGGATTGAAAGGTACCACCTACCCCACTGTTGTAGAAGCTGTACAGGCGGCAAAAAAGAACTGCCCCCCCAAAGATCTGATCTTTGTAGGAGGCAGCAGTTTCATTGTCGCAGATTTGTTAGCGAACCGCGATACACTCAATCTCTACTAACGCATCCTTTGGCAGAGCTTTTACGGCAACCGCCGAACGTGCCGGAAAAGCTCCGTCAAAATACGTGGCATACACACCGTTCATCCCTGCAAACAGGGACATATCCTGAAGAAATACAGTAGTTTTGACAATGTTTCCCATTGTCAATCCTGCTTCTTCAAGAATGTGTTTGATATTCTCCAACGACTGGCGAGCCTGTCCTTCTATGCCCTCCGCCATCTGTCCCGTAGCGGCATCGATAGGCAACTGACCGGACACAAATACCATACCATTGGCTTCTATCGCCTGACTATAAGGGCCGATAGCCCCCGGAGCTTTCTCACTGCAAATTACTTTTTTCATATATATTTCTTTTTTCTGTTTACTGAACTTCAAAGATAAAAATAAATTTCGATTAAGATTGACAAATCTGTTTCTTTTTATTATCTTAGCAGCTGATGAGCAAGCATAATTACGACATATTCATTAGTTACCGTAAGAAATGTTCGGGCGACAAGCCTGAAATGCTACAACTGATGCTGGAAGAATCCGGATTCCGCAAAAGGGTGAGCTTTGACAAAGACAATTTAAACGGTCGGTTTGATGTTGAGTTGATTCGCCGCATTGATGAATGTAAAGACTTCATTATGTTCATGGTGCCGGAGACGTTTACAACGATCCGCCCGCTCAATGAAGAAGCGGTTGAGGCAGGCGAAAAAGCAACATGGGACATGGAAGAAGTGGCTTTCTACGAACGGATGGCGTCCTTGACCAATGAAGAGTTTGAAACAGAAATTAAACAGATCAGCCGTACCGGAGAGATCGATTTTGTCCGGATAGAATTAGGCCGTGCGTTACGTCGCCAAAGTAGAACCCCCAAACAGATAAATATCATTCCGATTGCTCCGCAGGAAAGTGAAAGCTATGATTTCGCTACCCTGCAACTCCCCCCGGACATTAGTGGATTGAAAGACTTTCAAGCTGTATTTTACAGCAACTCACGGGTAGCCCGATTCAAAGATATAAAAGGTGACCTCCTGAAGCAAATGTTGTCAAAGCCTTCTTATGTATCTGCCAAATGGCTTATGATGACTTTCATTGCCCTATTATTAATAGTAGCAGGAAGCAAAACTTATACTTCCATCCAAAGAACGGCAGAACAAAAACTGGAATTCAAGGAGTGTCGCACTTATGACGATTACAGTAGTTTCATAAAGAAACACCCGGACAGTTCTTTGAAATCGACGTGCGACTCTATCCTGCATGAATTCAACGCGCTCCGGAATGACGGACGCGCCTCCGTGAACAACACCGGAAACAGGGATATAAAAGACAGAGAGAAAGAATGGGTAGACGTAAAATGGAATCCTACGATCACACTGCCCCAGCTCCGCTCCCTGGTGGACATGATGAACAATATGCTGCTGATTCCGGCCAAAAAAAAAGAATTCATCATGGGAAAAGCTACAGGAAAAGGGTATGACTCACCGCAGCACACCGTTGTATTGAGTTCCGATTATTATATGTGTAAATACGAAGTAACACGCTCGCTGTGGTATGCCGTTATGAATGACTCCATTGTTACGGAAAAAGGCATGCTGCCTATGACACATATAACGTGGAATGATGCAGAGGCCTTCACCAAGAAACTGAACAAGCTCACCGGTTTACCTTTTTCCCTCCCTACGGAGGCGCAATGGGAATATGCAGCCACCGGAGGCGAAAGTTATCCTTATGCCGGTTCAGACAACATTCGTGATGTAGCTTACTACGCCTCCAATGCCAATGAACGCTTGCATCCCGTTGGTGAGAAACACGAAAACGGGTTCGACTTATACGACATGTCAGGCAACGCCGCCGAATGGTGTACGGACTGGATGAACCGGTATGAAAATACACGGGTCACAGATCCCCAAGGTCCGGCAGAAAATCCCGGACACCATAAAAAGATTGTGAGAGGAGGCAGCTATCTGGCCAACGAACGTGATATGGACATTCGCCATCGTAGCGTACAGACTTACGATACATCAGAACCACATATCGGATTTCGTGTGGTACTTAATCCTATTCAATAACACAATGAATGCAGAATAAAAATGAGCATGAAAACTATTTTCAGAGTATTCATCCTCCTGTTTTTTTCCATCGGAGGGCAAATAAGTGTCAATGCACAGACAACGACACCCTTTGAAATGGTGTTCGACGCCTGTAAGAAAGCATGTGAAGCATTGGAAGGCGGCTTTGCCAGTGGTGAGCAACTGCTGGCAGTAAGCAAAACGCTGCGTGATGCAGCCCCTATCCCATTAACCGTCAAACAAACTCAGGGCGATGTCTTGAGCCTGAAAGGACATCTGGTCTTTGACTACGAATTTATTCAAGCCTGCGTTGATAATGAAACAATCTATGAAATCGCGGACAAGTATGCAGCAGAAGCGAGGATGAGAGGTGATAAGGATTCCGCCAACAAAGTAAGATTAGATACCAAAATGGTGGCTGCCGGTCAGACCTGTACTTTCGAGATTCCGAGCTGTTCGGGAACCTCGCAGATAGGCTGTGTGGCAGAGGTGAACCGTTCTTTCAGTTGGAAAATAAAGACAATCGGTTATCAATCGAAAAGTGAACGGGAATACAAATGTAATGACAGCGTCCGGAAAGGGCTTCCTTTCCGAAAAGAAAAGGTTAGCTCGGACGAGCGGTATAAAATCATCGTCTCGATCACCAATAGAAGCAAGAGAGACGGGAGCTTTGCCTTGATCTTATTTTAATCTACTAAAATCTCTATTATATGCGACAATTCATTCTATCTCTATTAGCCTGTCTGTGTCTGACAGCCTATTCACAGACTGCAAGCCAAGCCGACCTACTGGTTGAAGAAGCTCAAAAACTAGAAAGTAAACAAGATTACACAACCGCCATTACCCAACTGAAACAAGCGGACGAATTATATGTCAAAACGGGAAAGACACAGAGTGCGGAACGTGCTACCTGCCTGCACATTTTAGGCCGCTGTTATCTGAATCTGGAGCGTCCCGAAGGACTAACCTATACACAAATGGCAGCAGATATGCGCAAGACCATACTGGGTGAAACAGATATCAAATATATTTCCTCCCTGAACAACACAGGACTCTACTACCTGACTGTTGCAAAAGACTATCCTAAAGCAGCAGTAATTCATGGCAAGACATGGGAACTGTGCAGTCGCATTCAGCCTCGTCCCGAACAGGCATCCATGTTTCATCTCAATCTCGCCCGCTGCTACATAGCTTTAGGAGAAATGGATAAAGCAAGTGCCATCGTAGAAGAAGAAATAGCCATCAGTAAAAAGAGGTATGGCGAAAAGTCCCTTTCAGTAGCCCGTCAACTCCAGCAGATAGGTTCGTTGTACTACCTGTCGGAACGTAAAGACGTAGGGGTAACTTATTATGAACAGGCCTTCAATATCTTTCCTGACGATTCAAAAGAATACGAGCAACTTCTCAATTGGATATCGTCCATCTATCTGGAATTGAACAATCAGCCGAAAGTATTGGAATATATGAAATTGGCAGAAGCTCACAATAAAAAAGAACTGGAAAAGCCTTGCGACGAGCCCGGTTGCCTGACCGAGCGCGCCCAGTATTTTGCCAGTATAGGTGACAACGACAAGGCAAGGGCACATTTTCTGGATGCTTTAAAGAAATGCGATGTGAATACCCATAAGGAGATCGTTTTTAAGGTACGCCACTACTATGCGCAATTTCTCTCCGGAATACAAGATCACGCATCCGCCGGCGAATACTACGAACTGGCAGCAGACATCCTTCGCAACAATCCTGCCGAACAGGCTAAATTTGCATTGGAGTCTTATCTGGGCGGACTCAATTATAGCATTGCTGCCAAGTATGAGGCCTCCAATCGTATGCTCAACCAGGCACTGTCGGTTTATGCACAGATGTTGCCGGACAGACTGGACAAATATGTAGACACCTCCATTGCATTATGCCGTAATTATGGATTTACCAAGGAGTATGGAAAAGCCCTCGAAATACTTGCAAAAGCCGAAAAACAGCTTCCGACGGGTGATAAGTCAGACAAGATGGGGGAAATTCTCCGTTCCAGAGGAAGTATCTTATACCGACAGAAACAATATGCAGAATCGGCAGCAAACTACCAACTGGCTGCAGACATTTACAAAGTTCTTCCCGGTAGTGATGTAAAATATCAGGATGCACTTAGCAGTCTGAATCGTTGCCACACCATGATGGGCAATGAGACAGCCGCCAGACAGACAGAACAGGATGCGGAACGTCAGCGAATGGCGGTTTTAAACAGGCTATTAAAAGAGAGTCTTGAACAACTGGATGCTTATCGCCTGCAATGGGGAGAAGACGGGTTGATGTATGTCTCCGCATTAGGGACTATCGCCGATATCTATTATACCCAAGGACAGACCGACAAGGCATTAGCCTATATGGAACCTTTCCTCTCCGGCGAAACAACCGCACTGCGTAATCTTTTCCGTCTCTCGAAAGCCGATGAACGCCTGGCATTCTGGAAGGATATCCGTTCCTCACTGGACAGTATTCCCCTCCGTGCAGCCAATATCGCCGCAACAGGTACGCCTGAACAAAAACAACGTTTTGCCCGGTTAGGTTACGATGCATTATTGTTTTCGAAAGGTATTATGCTTAATTCGTCTATTGAACTGGAGTCTCTGATCCGCGCTTCGGGAGATAAGTCTCTGCTCGACCAATACAACAAAGCTGCCCTTATGGCGGAACAAATTTTATCCATGCAAAGTGAACTCCCGAATGCAACCAATCAGACGGAAGCACAGAAAAATATCATCCGCCAAAAAGAGGAGTATGAACAGTTGCAACTGAACCTGATGCGAAAGTCTACTGATTTCGGCGACTATACCCGTTATCTTTCCGTCAAATGGCAAGACGTACAAAAGCATCTGCATGGAAACTCCATCGCCATAGAATTTGCTCTCATAGACGATGAATTACTAGCTCCGGACAAACATCTGGCCGCTTTCGTACTTCGTCCGGGCGACGCGTCTCCCACCGCAATCAAGTTAATGAGTCAGAAATTGCTATTGAAAGAGATGCAATCGCCTACGGCTTTCACCGCAACCGAAAACGGGGCACATTTCTGGAAAGCGCTGGATGAATATATCAGCAAAGCGGATACCATTTATTTTTCACCTGACGGGATACTTCACCAGTTGCCTGTAGAATATCTTCCGTATGGAGCGGGTAACCTGCCGTTAGCATTCCGGAAAGCCGTCTATCGTTTATCGTCAACAAAAGAAATCGCACTCGACAGAGCTTCGCTGAACTACTCATCAGCCGCACTTTTCGGAGGATTGGACTACGAAATGGCTTCAACCAAAGTCCGCAATATTGTTTCTACAGATCATAACTCCGGGAAATTCCGTAACGGACAGAATGGGTATCATGAGTTACCATATACGCTCAATGAAGTAAATAACGTAAATTCCCTGCTGAAAGAAAAGAAGATTAAAACCAATCTATTCGTAGGTGAAAACGGAACGGAAAAGCAGTTCCGGGCACTCGACGGCAAAGCTGTTTCGTTAATTCACATAGCTACTCACGGAGACTATAAAGAATTGAAGCGACGTGAAGCCGATGATGCGATGAAGCATTGCTTCCTGATTATGTCCGGCGCCAATGCCACGGAAGAGAATAACGACGGACTGCTCCGTGCAGATGAGATCAGTGTACTAAACCTCCGCGGTTGTCGTATGGTTGTTCTTTCTGCCTGCAACACCGGTCAAGGTACTCTTGGTGCGGATGGTCTTTTCGGTCTTCAACGAGGCTTCAAAAATGCAGGAGTACAAACCATCCTCATGACACTTTCAGCTGTTGACGACCAGGCCTCCATGCTTCTCATGACTAAATTCTATGAGAACATCATTTCAGGGTTATCCGAACGACAGGCTCTTATCAAAGCACAACAGTACCTTCGTGAGAACGGATATGCAGACAGTAAATATTGGGCACCATTTATCTTGTTGGATGCAGGCAGAGCGCCTATTCCTCATCCTTCGAGATCTTGAACCCTAGTTTCATAATCAGTTTCAAGGTTTCCACCGAAGAATTTCTGTCGTACACCTTTTCTTCTTCAGGTAATTCTTCATACGGAACCAGGCACGGATGCTGCTTCAACACATCATCCCGCTTTTTTCCATACGTCCAACCTTGTTCTATTCTGGTTTTCGACCAGACTTCATGAACATTCTTAGCCATCTCTTCTACCAGGTATTCCAACTCCTTCGGGAGTTGGATATGTCCTGTATCCACCGGATTGGGAATATACTTTTTCATTTTATGATTCATTATTTATATATTAGCGGAACAATTTTCAGTTCTTTTTCAATCTAAAACTTAGCTCAACCACACACTGGTCATAAGGGATGGTTTCCGGATATTTACTTCTTAAAATATCATTATCGACGATGCATTTATGCTTCTTCTGCTGAAAGTCTTTATCTCCGTCACACGTTACAAATCCTTGCAGTTCCATACATGCATTCCAACGCAAATGTTCGCACTTACTCAAATTATCAAATAATGTACTGGAAACAACATCACAAACCTTAGAATAGTTCAATGTATGGGCTTCACGCTGCGTCAGTTCAACCATTTCTTTCAACCTTTCCTTATTATCTTTGCCATCCTCTCCCATGGCCCCGGCTAAAAACTTTTTGGTATCGATATGCCATACGTTAGCCCTATCCTGCTCTTCCTGATAAGCCAATTTAATTTGTGCATCCAAGCTATGCTTGTCCCGCAATGCCTCTCTACGCGCATTCCATTCTTCTTCCGCTGTTTGCTTCAGACTTTCCTTCGCTTTCTTCTTCTCTTCAATTTCCTTCTCATTCGTTCCAGGCATTGCGTCAATCATAATTTTCTGATATGCATAATAAAATTCCTTTGCCAATACTTCAAGCACATCTGTCGATACCACATCGTATGAGAATATTTCTTCCTTCGCTCCAAAAGTTATGATTACATCCCGGGTATTGCCATAAATATTAAAATACTCTTTTATTTGCTTCAGCTGAATGGTGTTGCAACTTCCATTGACGCGCAGATAAATCCTAAAGTCATTGAAACAATCCTTCCTATATCGATAGGCATATTCGTAGAGATCAATCGCCAATGCCATCCCTTCATTATCATTTCCTATAGCAATTACAACATAGTTTAGATCATGAATGATTTCAGAGAGTTTTTCCCAGAAACGTTCGGAATGGATAGACATTTCTTCACACCATTCCAACTCATTTTTCCTCTCCTTCAAGGCAGGTGCTTTCATTAAAAAATCACCTTTCAATTCATCCATATGTTCATCAACCACATATATTTTTCGAGGATTCCTATTGCCATTTGCATCGATCAATGCCCCAAACTCATATAGAAAACGAAATGCGTCACGCCCGGTTTCTCCAAAACCAATAATCATCGACGTAAAAGGTTTCTTTACACAAGCCTTCGAAGTATCGACATCTGCAAAATTCACGGGATGATTCCTTACATTCTTTTTTAATTGCAATACAGCAAGATTAGACGAGTCGATGATATGAATCTGATGTTTCAACCCATCACATATTTCCAACTTCTGGTTCTGGTTGTTCTTACGCGCATGGCAATAAATCTGAACCTGATTATGGACTCTGTCTTCTTTACATTTCGCTATTTCCTTAAAAACAGACACCGCCTCCAGATTCAGCTCTTCATTGGGAGACAAAAAATAGAAAGTTGCCTGCGGGTACTTCTTGATTAGGTTTCCCAATCTCCTCAATCCGAGATATTTGTATAAATCAAATTCCGATTTGACTTTATCTATAACCCGGCCTGTAATTCCAAATTTAGAGTTAACCAGTATGCCGTCAAGCTCTTCTATCTTTTCTATGAATTTTTCAGTTCCGTCATGAGACGAATTAAAGAAATGACTGAATGTGAACCGACCATGAGAACTGCTTTCATTAGCAGAAAGCAACCTCACAAAAATGAACTTGCAATTCTCCCATCCTTCTTCATTCTTCCCCTTTGGCTCTGCCGCTTTTTTTCTTATACTGTCAGCCAGCAATATCGCATTATCATTGACACCCCAGAAAATAAACAGCCGGCATTTCTTCTTACTTGGAAGATTCGCCACACATAACCGCACCCATGAGATGAATCTGAATCCTAACAGTTTGATGATAAAAACCGCACTCACTATAACGGCCAGGAAATGTATCACAGAAAATATCGTCATGTAGAAAGGATCATGATGCAGTTCTTTAGGAACCTCCAAAAGATCGGAATGCGAAGCGAACATTTCCATAGAAGACAGAGCAGACCTAAATGCCAATGCTATCGAATTACTGTCACTCCCTCCCTCATTGAAAGCGTACCAATATATCAGGAAACCTGCAATAAATACTGTACCTGCAATCCATTTCAGGTTATCCACTAAGAATTTCCGTTTCTTAAAAAGCAGGTATACTAAACCTATCCCGATAATGATTAACAAAAGGGTAGAATACCCCCATTGATTTAAAAAACAAGGGTCTGTCGCGTGCTGTGCATTGCATTCACCAGTTTGAGAGATTATTGTGCTTAACATATACATATTCGATAGATTGATTATTTATTCTACAAATTTATACAAAATATTGAATAACAAATAGGTTAGTGACAAAAAACTCCGGCTTGTCAACTTCCACATCACAATTTCACTCCATCCCAATGCATCACTGCCACCCACTCTGTCGGCTGACAAGTTCCGCAAGAACGGTGCGGAACCGTAGCGACCACCAAGTCACAATGGGAAGACAGTACGATTCTTAACTCCTTCAGCAACATATCCATCTGAATAATCAAATGCAGATACTCCGTCATACACCGGATCACCCGTACATACTGATAAATGCACATATCCTCTCCCCGCCTTATCTCCCCTAATGTTTTAGGAGAGATAGCTAATTCGCTTATAAAAAAATTGTTACTAAAAATACGATCCGTATCCATTAAAGCCAATACCAAATTGCTTAAGAACTCATAAGGTTCCTGTTTTTCTTTTGCCATGTTATTCTATGATTAATAAATTATAATATTTCATTTTTTATTTGCTTTATCAAGTACTATCCACATAGGGAAGCAACCCTATTTTTAATATCCCGACCTTTGTTCCCGTTATCTGATAATCAGGTAGCGCAATCCTACAAAAACAATTTTATATGAAAGTCTTAGAAGAAATCAAAGTCTCAGTTTACAAAAACGTGTATTCAAAAAAGCCCCAAGTCATGTCTTTCCTTGAGGTCATCATCATGTGTATTCATCCTGTTTATGCAACGATTATCAACTCTATCCGCCGATATCATGCGGAAGGAGACCATGCCGCCGCACAGAAATTGAAGAGTCAACTCCCCTGCTTCACTCCGGCGGGCACATTTGACGGAGC
>OGUL01002875.1_pt1 | contig 10860 bp, 14 predicted proteins | sample 1553651 | NCBI WGS metagenome assembly OGUL01 (sample SAMEA2580048, study PRJEB22360) | human gut metagenome | biome: human gut; feature: human-associated habitat; material: faeces | place: Denmark | collected 2008/2010
GGTAAAACCGACAATGCGGCCGTCTGCTGTACCAATCCCAGTGCCAGCCGCTTTAACGTTGGTTTTCTCATGCCTGCTCCTTATCAATCTTGTAACCGACTCCCCATACTACTTTTAAGTATCTTGGTTCCTTGGGGTTGATTTCTATTTTCTCGCGAATGTGCCGGATATGCACCGCAACGGTATTGTCTGCCCCTATGGCATCCTCGTTCCATATGCTCTCATAGATCTGATTAATGGAAAATACGCGCCCCTGATTCTTCATCAGAAGCAATAAAATATTGTACTCGATGGGTGTCATCTTGACCGGTTCGTCATCCACCGTTACCTGTTTGGTGTCGTCATTCAACACCAGTCCTCCCACCTGATAGATTGCCTTATTCTCTCCGGTGAGACTTCCCAGGGAAGTATATCTGCGCAGGTTCGATTTCACCCTGGCCACGAGTTCTAACGGATTAAACGGCTTGCAGATATAATCATCCGCCCCGATGTTCAGACCCAGAATCTTATCCGTATCTTCGGATTTCGCCGACAGAATGATAATGGGAATACTGCTGTACTCACGAATCTTCAGTGTTGCACGTATACCATCCAGCTTCGGCATCATAATATCCATGATCAGCAGATGAATTTCTTCCTTATCCAAAATCTGTATCGCCTGCTCTCCATCATATGCTTTATATATTTTGTAACCATCCTGACTCAGATAGATTTCAATCGCATCCACGATCTCTTTGTCATCATCACACACTAAAATGTTTGCCATACTTTCCTCATTTCTGCGTCTGCACGCTACTCCCACCTAAAATGTTATTGACAATTATTTTTCAGCATTAAAAAAGCTGCAAGATTCCCTCTTTGTCCGTGACTTGCACGGTGTGAAAAAAGGTACTCCGGGTTATGGCAGGGTACATACATCCGTTACAGCAATATGTTCCGGAAGTACCCCTGCATTTAATAAAATGCTCCGATTGGCCTGCCACAGATCCAATTGATATTTTCCGGGTGTCTTTCCCTTTTGCAGAACTTTTTCCGGAAAATGTCCCCGAAATTGTTCCGCTACGTCTTCACCGATCTCATAACAGTCAGCACAGATGGATGGACCGATTGCCGTCACCAGCTCCTCCGGTCTGCTATGAAAATGCTCCTGCATATACAGTACCATACAGGCAGCCATTCCTGCAACCGTTCCTCTCCATCCGGAATGTGCCAGACCTATTGCTCTGTGTACCGGATCCACAAAATACAGAGGGACACAATCTGCATAATAAGTCACCAGTGCAATCCCCGGAACATCCGTTACCAGTCCGTCAATATCCTCATAAGAGGAAGCTCTGCCGATTCCATTGCCGCAATCCTTCTCCGTTACCGCGTGTATATTGGTAGTATGGGTCTGTCTGGATGCCACCATATGCTCCGGGTCCGTTTCGAGTACTTCCCCGATCCGTCTGTAATTCTCCATAACATTCAAAGGATCATCCCCTCTGGAAAAGCTGAGATTCATGGTCGCATAAATTCCGCTACTTACACCACCTGTTCTGGTGGTAAACAAATGTTTCACCACTCCGGTCTCTTCCAGCTTCGGGAACACCAGATACTCCAGTTCTCCTGCCTGTCTCTGTTGTATGCTGTTTTTATCGCCGTGCTTACTTCTGATCAGTTGATACATATCTCTAACCTCTTGTGCGATAATAATGTGGAAAAGCATTAGGGATCCACTGAATCTTCTCTCCCTGAATTGCCACCACATCATAGCGCACCCATGTATTATCGTTATAGTTATGCAGACAACGGTAATAATCCGCTACACTGCATATTTTTCGCTGTTTTGATATTGTCACAGCTTCTGCCGCATTTCCTTTGGCGGTTCCGGATCGATATTTCACTTCGACAAATACAAGATACTTTCCGTCTCTGCCTACAATATCAATTTCTCCGTTTCTCCCCCTGCGGAAATTTCTATCCAGGATTATCATTCCTTTTTTTTGCAGATATTCTGCTGCCATCTGCTCATAAGCATTCCCCGTCTGCCTGTTATTCAATTCTTATGTTTTCCCCCATCTGCTACATTCTCTTTTACCATACGATGATCTACCGCATCTACAAATACCAGAATTTCCGCTACCACTTCATAGAGTTCCGGTGGGATCATCTCTCCGATATCCAGCCTGGACAAAGTATCTGCCAGCTTGTCATCCCGATGGATCGGCACGCTGCTCTCCCTGGCCTTTTCGATAATCTTATCTGCCAGAATTCCTTTTCCGCTGGCTACCACCCGCGGCGCCTCATCGGAAGGATCGTATTCCAGGGCGATCGCCTGTTTTACTTTCTTTTTCTCGTCATCCATTCTGTTCCCTCTCCGGTTTTGCTTACCCCATCCATTCGCCGCGCTACGTCCTTACGTCAAATGCATATTGTGCCACGGGAACACTGCCTCCCGCCTTAAGAATGGGGGCCATTGCCTGTGCTGTCTGCTGAAGTTCTGTTCGCAAAGTAGTCTCACAATTGCAATCATATCCCCGCTGTTTCAGTCTCTGTGTCAGTACCTCCATATTGGCTTCCAGGTAATCCAGAATCGTATCATTCTGAACATAGAATTTCGTGCTGACTTTGGTATCCTGTAACGCCACATAGACATCCAACGGGCCCAAATGTTCCATATCCAGATGAAGCAGTGCGCTGACCCGTCCGTCTTTCCCTGCGAGGTTTTTCTTATTTGTATATACAAACAGTTCTCCTGTCTTATGTTCCCCCTGCCGCAAATGAAGAGGAAGCTGGATATAGGCATACGTCTGGTTGATCTGCTGTAAAAAATCCACATTCCGGCTTAAATTTGTCACCGCCTGAAAAGCGTTGGAACTGCTTTGCCCGTTTTCTTCCAGAAGACCCGCCAGACTCTTTAACTGTTTCCCAAGTTTCTGATAAAGTTCTTCCACCTTCTCCGAAGATTCCACATCCTCCGGTCGGATACTCCATGCATCCTGCAACAATTCGCCCGGCAATCCCGCTATTTTGAAATTCTGTAAAACACTGCGCAGTAAAGCAGTGTCCTTGGTCGCCAATCCCTGTTTTAACAGCTTTAACACCACTTCTGCGGCATCTTCCGGTTTCGTTCCGTCCACGATCATTTTCTGTGTAGGAAGCATAGTTTTTGATGCTTCCGGCGTTCCATTCGTAACAACAGTATCCGTATGCGCTATTGCCTCCTTTGTCTGTGACATGGGCTCCCCCGGCTGCAATACCGTCTCTGTCTGCTCCGAATCGGGGAATTGTACGGTTGCCCGCTGTGCTTCCGGATTCTCTTCTCCGGGAATCAACAACTCCAGAATATGACCGTAGATCGTAGCTGCCTGTTCTATCTCACCGTTTGTTGTCAGTCCCTGCAATGTACTATTCAGGCTCTCCGCCACAGCTGAGATTCCCTCCGTCAGCTGATATGTCAGATTACGATAAGATGCCATCTGCGTCAGATTTTCCTCCGTAACCGGAAGTTCCAGCCGGTGCAGGTTCACGATATCTTCGATTGCCGCTTCCGGAAACACATTGCTCTCATGCCAGATCTGCTGCAAAGTATTTTTATCAATAGGGAAACCTGCATCCATTAACTGTTTCGTCATGGCCACTGTACTCTCATTGGTCGGCAGCGATGCCATTTCCAATGCTTTCAGCACGGTTCCCTCCGTTGCCATATTTGTAAATAACGGACTTAAGCTCAGTACCTGTCCGTTATTTTTGACCTGAAATGTAATATTCTGTCCTAAATCCAGACGAATATCCGCATCCACCCTGGCATCGATCAGAACATCCTGAAGCAGACGGATCTGCGCATTATTCCCTTCTCTGGAGACTACCTCCCCTCGAATCGTCTGTCCCGGAACCAATGTCCGGATCTGCCGGCTCACCTGTTCCGCATTTTGGGTATCCGTCGTCTGCACTTTGCTGTTATCCGTGATTTTGTCCTGTGAAAACCATCCTGTCAGTTTCATCGTATGTTCTGCTCTCCCCTGAGATTTTCTTCTAAAATCCGAAGTTTTTGATAAAACTGTGCCTGTGAATCGGTGTGGGGCCATATTGCTTCAAAGCGGCAATATGCGTTGCACTGCCATACCCCTTATTGGAAGCAAAGTCGTACTCCGGGAACACATCCGCATACTGTTCCATCAGCCGGTCTCTGGTCACCTTTGCCACAATACTGGCCGCCCCGATGGAAATACTTTTGGCATCTCCCTTAATGATCGGTACCTGCCGGATATTCACTCCGGGAATTGTAACCGCATCATTTAAAAGCAGATCCGGTGCCGGTGACAATTTACCGATAGCTTCCCTCATTGCCTCATAAGTAGCTTGTAAAATATTGATCTCATCGATTCTCTCCGGAGATGCGTACCCTACCGCCCAGGCTACTGCTTCCTTTGTGATTACATCATACAGTTCTTCTCTCTTTTTTTCGGATAATTGCTTGGAATCATTAATATAGAGAATATTGCAGTCCTTAGGTAAAATGACAGCACCCGCTACCACAGGTCCCGCAAGCGGTCCTCTGCCCACTTCGTCAATACCGCAGATATAAGTGTATCCTGCATATTCCTTCTCATATTTTTTCAGATTCTCTATTCTCTGTTTTTCCTTTTCCAATGCGTCCAGTTTTTTCTGTGCTAATGCAACCAGTTTCTGTACGCCGTTCCTGGGATCCTCTTGATATGCTGCTATAAAATCAGGCAGCTTCTCTAACTCCGCTGCCTGTAATATTTCTTTGATCTTCGCTGCACTTTCCATCTTTTCCGATCATCTGTTAAATTCACTGATGCTTCAACACTCCGAAATCAGAAAGCGGCCAGATTCTCAGCCATGCTTTTCCGATAATATCTTCCCGCTTGATATTCCCTACGATATCCGTCCGGCTGTCACTGGAATTATTCCTGTTATCTCCCATCATGAAGTACGATCCCTCCGGCACCTCAAATGTATATGGACCTGTGGCAACAGTCCATTCTTCACTTCTCTTCCGTAGGACTCCTCCAGTTTCTCGCCGTTGATGTAAATGCTGCCATCCTCCATGATCTGTACCGTCTCTCCGGGTAATCCGATGATACGTTTAATATAGTATGTATTTGCCTGATACTGAAACGGAAATACAATAATATCAAAACGCTCCGGATCATGAAAACGATAACTCAGCTTATCCACAATCAGGTTATCTCCATTGTGAAGAGTATTCTCCATAGAGGCTCCCTCCACTTCGGTACGCTGTCCCACGAAGGTGATCACAAGCCATACCGCTCCCAGAACACAGAGCAGGTAAATGGCAGTGTTCAAAAATTCTTTCATTACTTTATTCATTGTCTGAATCTATCCTCTCCAGTGTCATTCTTCCCAGCTTGCCGCTGCGGAAATCATCGATCAGAAGTCCGGATGCCTTTACCAGGTCCAGCTGTTCTCCCTTCGAATAACATTTGCGGCTCTCTGCCACCGCTTCCAGTATTTCTATGGGTTTACCCACAGGATCTGCTGCGTAGCGTTCCTGCAGTGCTTTCGGATACAGCTCTTTGATGGCTCCGATAAGATCACATGCCAACTCATCAGGGATCAGGATCTCATCATTCATGGATCCGATAAACGCCAGCCGCATTCCCACCTGCTGGTCCTCAAACTTCGGCCACAGGATACCGGGAGTATCCAAAAGTTCCAGTCCCTTGTTCAGCCGGATCCACTGTTTTCCTTTTGTCACGCCTGGCTTATTACCGGTCTTTGCACAGGCTTTGCCTGCAAAAGAATTAATAAAAGTGGATTTTCCTACATTGGGAATTCCTACGACCATTGCACGGACCGGACGATTTACGATTCCACGCTTCCTGTCACGCTCGATTTTTTCCTTACAGACTTCCTGTACCAGTCCCTGAATGGATTTGATTCCCATTCCGGTACGGGAATTGATCTCCAACACTCCAATTCCCTTTGCGGCAAAATATTCCACCCATTTTTTATTCCAGACAGGATCCGCCAGGTCGGATTTGTTCAATAAAATGATCCTGGACTTTCCCTTTCCCAGTTCATCAATGTCTGGATTTCTGCTGCTGATGGGAATTCTGGCATCTACCAGTTCAATGACCAGATCGATAAGTTTTATATTTTCCTGCATCATACGACGTGCTTTGGTCATATGGCCGGGATACCATTGATAACTCATTCGTTTCCTCTTTCCTTTATTCCTGCATTCCTTTATTTGATAAATCCCATACCTTCTGTAGAAGATTTTAGGTGGAACCATGCCTTGCCCACAATATCATCCTCATCCACCGGACCGATATTGGCTGATCTGCTGTCTTCACTGTTATTCGGATTATCTCCGATGCAGAAATATTCTCCGCTTCCAAGAATCAGCTCATTCTCAGCAATACCGGCATCCAGTACCCTCTCTGTAACCCAGATACTCTGCTGACCGTTCACATACAGTGTTCCGTCTGCGATCCGTACTTTATCCCCCGGTCCTGCCACGACTCTCTTAATATAATAATGGGAATTCTCATTGCCATTGGGCAGAAATGCCACAACATCTCCTGCCTTGGGGGACGACAGGATATAGGTAAAACGGTCAATGTAGATCTGCTGTCCGTTCTCCAATGTCGGTTCCATGGACATACCCACCACTCTTGCCGACCTGCCGAGGAAGATCACTATAACTCCGGCGAGAAACACAGACAACGCAATGCCGAAGATCCAGCTGAATATCTCCCGCAAAAGTGCCTGACTGATCTTTTTCTTTTTTTTGTAAAAACTTAGTCCTTTATTTCTCAATGTTATGCCCTATCTTACTATCCAAGTTTACAAGTCACAGTGTACCATATCCGGGGTGTTTTTTCAAATATAAAAGGCAGCTGTTCTAAAACAGCTGCCCTCACCGGTCAATACAATTATTTTACTAATTCCTTAACCTTTGCCTTCTTACCAACACGATCTCTTAAGTAATTCAGCTTAGCGCGTCTTACTTTACCCTTTCTTACAACTTCGATCTTCTCTACATTGGGAGAGTGTAAAGGCCAGGTCTTCTCTACGCCGATTCCGTTAGAAGTCTTTCTAACAGTGAAAGTCTCTCTGTTGCTGCCGCCCTGTCTCTTCAGTACAACGCCCTCAAACACCTGGATTCTCTCACGGTTACCCTCTTTGATCTTGCCGTATACCTTAACGGTATCGCCAACTTCAAACTGGTCAACGGTCTCTTTTAACTGTTCTGCTTCGATCTCTTTGATAATGTTACTCATAATGAGCCTCCTTCATAAAATGGATGTTCTTAATACGCTTATTGGTAACAGAGGACCATCTCGTTTTCACAACATTCAGATTTTATCATAAGCCTGCATAAAAAGCAAGCTTTTTTTATCTGTACAGCCACCAGATCACGGTTTCCGACAGATTCAGCCCCAATCGTTCCTGCAATTGTATGGACGCTTCATTTCCATTCACAATATGGGCATAGGGTATCATCCCCTGTTCTCTCTGTTTGTTGATCAGATAACCTTCCAGGGATGCTGCAAGTCCTTGTCTGCGGTATGCATCCTCCACATACAGCATTCCCATGCTGCCGTCATTGTGACATCCTATAAAACCACAGAGTTTTCCTTCGATATAGATACCGAAGACATCTCCGGCTGCAATCCTCTCCCGGACATAAATCTCATCTCCCAGATGATAATGCTCCGCCACATAAGGGACCTCTTCCACTGTCAGCTGCCGGATGTCCTTATGCTTCACCGGAAGTGGTTCTCCTCTGGTATAGCACGCCTGGGAACATAGCATACTGCCATGATACCCTAAAATCTCACTGACACGTTCATTCCACCGGTCTGTCACGGTCACGATACTATGCTCCGACACGGCTTTCGGAATCAGTGGCAGCATTTTCTCCAAATGCTCCTCATCCTCCGCATTCAGCATAGCATTGCCGATCTCCGGCAGATAGATCAGCACATTTTTCCCCTCCGCATAGAGAACTTCCCCCAGTCCTCTGGACAGTGTCTCCATCATATGAATAAAAATACGTTTCTTCGCGGAAAGTTTTTTGATGACCCGCTGTTTTTCCTGATATTTTGCATAGAGATCCGGACGGCGTTCTTCGGTGCGTCGCTCGGACCGTTCCCGGCGCCAGGCGCTTATTTTCTTATGATTTCCGGATAAAAGAACCTCCGGTACCTTCTTTCCATGCCAGTTCTCCGGGCGGGAATACTGGGGATATTCCAACAGATCGTTATGAAAGCTCTCTGTCTCGGCAGATTCGTCGTTATTAAGCACTCCGGGCACCAGTCGCGCCACAGCGTCCACCACGACCATGGCAGCCAGCTCTCCGCCGGTGAGAACATAATCTCCGATGGAGATATAATCGGTTACCACTTCCTCCAATACTCGCTCATCAATTCCTTCGTAATGCCCACAAAGTAATACCAATTCCTCTTCCCCGGACAATTCCTTTGCCTTTTTCTGTGTAAAAGGCTCTCCCTGGGGAGTCAGATAGACGCAGCGGATCTTTTTTTCTCCTGCTACTGACCGGTAAGCATCATAGACCGGCTGTGCTTGCATCAGCATTCCGGCGCCGCCGCCATAAGTATAATCATCTACTTTTCCATGCTTGTCCTGTGTGTAATCCCGAATATTCACCGCATCGATGGAGATCAGGTTCTTCTCCGCCGCTCTTCCTAAAATACTGGTCGCCAGTCCCTGTTGCACCATCTCAGGAAACAGGGTCAAAATGTGAAACTTCATCATAAGTCAAGCAATCCTTCCAATACATGTACCTGCATCATGCCGTTCTCCACGTCCACGTTCAGTATACACTGTTTGATAGCGGGCAAAAGCAGACTTCTGCCGTCCGCCATCTCCACTTCGTAAACATCATTGGCACCGGTCTCGATGACATCCTTTACCGTACCTAATTCTGTGCCATCCTCATCCTGCACCTTAAGTCCGATCAGGTCTGCAATGAAATACTCGTCTCTTTGCAGACGCACCGCATTTTTACGGGTCACATACAGGCTTTTCTGACGGTATTTTTCTATATCGTTAATGTTGTCCAGTCCTTTGAATTTCAGGATTACAAACTGTTTAAAGAACTTGACGCCTTCGATTTCCAGATTTAATTTTTCCCTGCCGGTATCCAGAACGACTTCCTTTAATCTGCGGAATCTTCTGGGATCATCCGTGGTAGGATATACCTTCACTTCTCCTCTTACCCCATGGGTGGAAGTGATAATGCCGACCTGTAACAGATCTTCCATATAGTCTTACTCCATTCCGGCTGATAGCCAAAAAACGGAGAAACACACATCTGTATGTTTCTCCGCTCAACGTCTGTGATCTTCTAACTTGAATTAAACGATCTCAACGTCCACTCTTGTGTTGTCTTTGGATGATGCTGCCTTCACAACGGAGCGGATTGCTTTTGCAATACGTCCCTGCTTACCGATCACCTTACCCATATCGGACGCAGCTACATGAAGTTCAAGGACGATATTTTTTCCTTCTGTCTTCTCAGTTACAACTACTTCATCCGGATTATCAACGAGTGCCTTTGCAACTACTTCTACTAGTTCCTTCATAATCCACCTCCGATGAATAGATATTTAGAACTTATTTCTCGATTCCTGCAACCTTGAAAATCTTAGCAACCTGCTCGGTAGGCTGAGCACCGTTCTGTAACCACTTTTTAGCCAGGTCTTCGTTGATCTTGAAAGTGGAAGGATCGGTGGAAGGATCGTAAGTACCGATCTCCTCGATGAATCTACCGTCTCTGGGAGAACGAGAATCTGCTACAATGATTCTGTAAAAAGGAGCCTTCTTCTGTCCCATTCTTCTTAATCTGATCTTTACTGCCATTTCTTTTTCCTCCATTAATAAAAAATTAAATTTATATGATAAGAACTGATTGTTCATATCGGACTTAAGTTAAATAAGTAAAAGTGCTTAGAAAAATCTGCCGCCCATGCCGGGAAATTTTCCGCCGCCAAACATACCGCCCATGCCGCCGCGGCCCTTTTTGCCGCCGCCAAACTGCTTCATCATCTTCTGGGTCTGCTCAAACTGTTTGATAAACCGGTTCACCGTTGCGATATCCACGCCGGCACCTTTTGCAATGCGGTGTTTTCTCTGAGGGGTCAGGATCTTGGGATTCCTGCGCTCTTCCTTCGTCATGGATAATACGATGGCTTCCGTGCGCTTCATCTGGGTCTCATCAATAGCACCCTCTAAATCCGATGCCTTGATACCCATTCCGGGAAGCATCCCCAGGATGCTGGACAGACCGCCCATGTTGCGCATCTGCTTCATGCTCTCCAGGTAATCTTCAAAATCAAACTTACCTTTCTTCATGCGGCCGGCCATATCACGGCTCTTCTCCTCATCGATGTCAATGCTTGCCTGCGCCTTATCAATGAGGGATAATACGTCGCCCATGCCTAAGATTCGGCTTGCCATACGGTCGGGGTAGAACTGCTCTAAGTCAGACAGCTTCTCTCCCATACTTACAAAAAGGATCGGCTTACCTGTGACTGCTTTGATGGAAAGTGCCGCACCGCCTCTGGTATCGCCGTCCATTTTGGACAGGATCACACCGTCGACGCCCACCTTTTCATCGAATTCCTTTGCCACATTTACAGCATCCTGACCGGTCATTGCATCGACTACCAACAGTGTCTGATGCACTGTCACGGTTTCTTTGATCTCCTGAAGTTCTGCCATCATGTCTTCATCCACATGAAGTCGTCCGGCAGTATCGAGGATTACTACATTATGACCGTTCTTCTCCGCATATGCGATCGCATTCTGTGCAATCTCTGCAGGCTTGTGATCCGTTCCCATGGAGAACAAATCGAC
>OGUL01002885.1_pt1 | contig 10828 bp, 10 predicted proteins | sample 1553651 | NCBI WGS metagenome assembly OGUL01 (sample SAMEA2580048, study PRJEB22360) | human gut metagenome | biome: human gut; feature: human-associated habitat; material: faeces | place: Denmark | collected 2008/2010
CAAGAAAAACGCTTCTGGAGTGCTGACCAAAAGCGTTTTGTCTACAGTCTGAGATGAGGTATTTTATACTCATTTTTATGTAGCAAATAAAAGAGAGAATGATTTTGATCTTGTTATTTTTGAATACGATTTGTATAATGGCAAATTTTATTTAAGATATGGAATAGAGGCAGATGAAATACCAATCCGTAGGGAAGGGGATGGTATAAAGTGTGGAATAATTAGATATGGCTGTATGAAAAACTTTATTTTTGATGTTTTTTCTGAAGAAGAGTTGCACCAATATTATGATTCTATGGAATATTTGATTGTAAAAGAGTTTGCTGAGAAAGAGGAGAAACATAGTAGTAGTCAAACAGATATTATTTTGAATCAGGTAATCAGTACCTTTTCATCTATTAATTTCTTGTTGGAAAAAGATAAAAAATCTGTTGAATCAATAAGAAATGCACATCATGTAAAAATAGAAAACGATTTTACAGATGAGACAAGTCCAAAGCGAAAAATAATACATTTAGAGGGAGAAGTTCAAATTGAAGTGCTTCCGTCTTTTGAGGACAAAGAGGCAGTAGAAGAAAAAACAATTAAACGACGTACAAATGTTTGGATGGTATCTGGACATTTACGGCATTATAAAAGTGGAAAAGTAATATTTATTAGTTCATATCCCAAAGGTCCCGAAAGAGACAAAAAGAAACCTAAGAAAAAAGATTATGATTTACCACAGGAAGATGATGAGTAGGACATCTGCCAGAAATGGCAGGTGTTTTTCTTTGGCATTATGGAGCAAAATATAGAGTACAGGAATGAGCCAGCAGATGTAAGGAGATAGAGGAGAATGGAAAAAGTCAGAAAAGCATTTTACATTGAAGAAGAACTGCTGGGGCAGGTAGATGCCCTGTTACCACAGGCAGATGTGCGTTCACGAAACGAATTTGTCAATCAGGCACTGCGGTTTTATATCGGATATCTCACTTCGGAGAAAATAGAAAATTATATGCTGACAACCATCTCCTCTGTCATGCATGCAACGGTAAAGGACAGCGAGAACCGCATGGCTCGTGCAATGTATAAACTTGCAGTGGAAACTTCCAAGCTGTCCCATGTGATTGCATACAGCCATGGCGTGGATGAGCAGGCACTCGGAAAGCTGCAGGCGAAGTGTGCAGAAGAGGTGAAACGGATCAATGGAGCAGTGAGGTTTGAGGAGGCATATCAATATCAGCAGGGGGATCGTTTTTAAGAAATAATTTATTGAAATGCGGTAAGACTTACAGTATGATAAAAGAAAAGGAAGGAGTGGTGCATGATGACACAGATGAAGGAACGAGCAGTTGAGCTGATAGAACGTATTCCAGATGAAAAAATGTTTTATGTGATTAATATTCTTCAGAATCTTGAGGAAATGTCATCCAACAGACCTGCAGATAAGAAACAGGCAATGGAAGCACTCCAGAATGTGCTGAAGTTCAGCGGAAGATTACCAGAAGATTTTGACGCAGACAAGGAATTACAGGAGGCAAGGGAGGAAAAGTATGGTAATATTGGTTGACACAAATATTATTATAGATGCACTTGCCAATCGGGAACCATATGCTGATGATGCAAAAAGAATTATGGAAAAATGTGCGGCAAGGGAAATAACAGGAATACTTGCGGCACATAGCATACCAAACTTGTTTTATATTCTTAGAAAAAATTTCAGTCAGGAAGAAAGAAGATTTCTTCTGAAAAATTTATGTGAGATATTTCAGATTTCTGACTTGAATGAAAAGAAGATAGTAGCTGCATTGGAAAACAATGCATTTTCAGATTTTGAAGATGGTCTGCAGGAAGAATGTGCAGTTGAGGCCATGGCAGATTATATTGTTACACGAAATCCGGCTGATTTTAAGCATTCAAGAGTAAAAGTAATTCTCCCAGACGAGTTGTTGAGAGAGTTAGAAAAAAATTAATTATCAGAAGGGAATACAGGACCATTACTTCGGTAGTGGTCTTTTCTGTACTCTTAAAAGCTGTGAATTTATGAGGAGGAAACATAGTTGAAAGATTTTGAAGGGTTCATTAAGAACTATGCTACCAGAGATTTTATCTATTTTTTTGCGGAAAAATCTATCGAAATATATAAAAATCAAGTAGAAAAATTAGATGAACATTTGGTATGTAATATTACATTTCCTTTAAACATTATTCAGCATGGTTTTATACATAAGCAGGCAAAAGTTATGTTATCGGCATGGGATATTCCGAACATGGCATATCTTTCTATCACGAATGCTAATGATTACAGAAATGATATTATGACAGAACAATTAGCAGGAAGAGTGGTCAACCTGTACCGTGGGTATGAAAATAAGCACTCAGGAAGTGAATATATTGGAAATAATGGACTGCCTAGTATATTCAAATATTTGATGGGAATGTCATATGAACAATTTAAATACGCAAATCCGGCATGGATATATCAGAACTATAACCGCAATTACCATATGCTGATCGGTTCGCCTAATATTAACAGGGAAAAAATAGTTGATATCAATGTGATTACAAACGAATTATTTGGACTTACAGCAGAGGAATTGTTAGCAGTAGAATGGATTATCTGGTGGCTGTGTTCTATTCATCCAGATCCATTAAGCGCACCGGAAGAGTTATATAGAAAAAAAGAAAATAGCATCCTGACAAAGAAAAATCTGGAGCGGGTTATAAGTTATTATTCTGTGACCTATGAACAGGTGAGAAACTCATCATTGCGAAAACAGATTTTCTACAACAAACCATTTGTGATTACGCAAAAGACGAAAGAAACGATTGCAGTCAGTTTCTATTTGGTACAGATGATGATAGCAGATGGATTGTACTGGCTGATTCGGGATTACTATCACAACAATCATTGGGGAACCAAATTTATAATTGCTTTTGGAGAGATGTTTGAGGATTACTTTGAAGAACTGGCAGGTTTATATCTGCCCAAGAATTCATGGCATAAGATTCCAGAGGAAAGAAAAAAGAGTGCTGATTATTATGTTGAAGTGGATGAAGCGGTATTTTTGTTTGAATTAAAATCAGGATTACTTGGACTGGGAGCAAAACAGCAGGTGCCGGATGTTGGGCAGATTGATATATTTTATAACAGGAACATAAAAGAGGCATATGAGCAGTTGAAGGCATCAGAGCAGGAATATAAAGGAGAGAAACCTGTAATAAAGGTTTTTCTTTTGTATGAGAGTATGACCAATACACAGATGATAGTCGGCTCATTGCCGGAAATATTTGAGCAAGATCCAAGATGTTATATTATGACAATAGATGATCTGGAGATGCTTCTGGCAACCTATAAAAAGGATAAAAGTAGATTTGATGATGTTGTGAAAGCACTTGTTGAAAACAAAAGAGGAGGCAACGACTATAAGAGTGTTCTGGAAATATTGAATATATATCAGGCAGTTGGCGATATGCATTTTATTGGAGAAAGAGATTATTTCAATAAAATAGCAGAAAAGCTGAAAAAGGAATTAGGGACAGACCAATAAGGAGGACACCATGCCCAAACTTATCCTACGCTGCAACTACCTCAAAAACTCCCCGCCCGCACACCTTGCCAATTACATCAATTACATCGGCACCCGTGAAGGCGTGGAGAAGGTAGCCAGCACGACATCTTCGCTGCCAGCCACCGACCGGCAGAAAAGTCTGATTGCAGATATTCTGTCGAAGATTCCCGATGCGAACCGGATGCATGAGTATCACGATTATATCCAAAGACCGACCAGAGAAAATGCATCTGAGTTTATCACGCAGGCGCTGGAGAATAACCTTGACATCATAGCGAAAAAGAAAAATTACATGGATTATCTGGCAAACAGACCGGGAGTAGAAATCATAGGTACTCACGGTCTGTTTTCAAATGAGGGAGAACCGGTGGTGCTGTCCTGTGTGGCAGAAGAGGTGGCAAATCATCCCGGTGTGATCTGGACGAATGTCATCAGCCTGCGGAGGGAGGATGCCGAGCGGCTAGGCTATGACAGTGCCGCACAGTGGCAGGCACTGTTGAGAAGCAGGGTGCAGTTGCTGTGCGAGAATTATAAGATAGACAGCCGGAACCTGAAATGGTATGCAGCATTCCACAATGAATCCCATCATCCCCATGTGCATCTGGTGGTCTATTCTTCTGATCCGTCCGAGGGATACTTGACGGCAAAGGGAATTGATGCCATGCGTTCTGCATACGCACATGATATCTTCCGGCAGGAGTTTCTAAGCATCTATGAGAAAGCAACCGAACAGAGAAACCAGTTAAAAGAGCAGGCAGAAAAAAGTCTGTTTTTTTTGTTGCAGCAAATGCAGGAGGGAGTCTGCCATCATCCCCAAATTGCACAACAGATGCAGCTTTTATCCAGACGGTTAAAAAATACCGGAGGGAAAAAGGTGTATGGATACTTAAAGGCAGATGTGAAGGCCATCGTAAATGACATTGTAGATGAACTGGCAAAGGAAGAGCGTGTGGCAGAATGCTATCAGGCATGGCTAAAAAGCAGGGAGGAGATACAGCATTACTATAAAGATTCGGAAATAGAGAGGATACCGCTGTCACAGCAGAAGGAGCTAAAGAGCATTAAAAATATGGTCATCCGTGAGGCAGTCCGTTTTGGAGAAGGGTATCTGTATCTGGAAGAAGCGGAAACAGGAATAGAACGGCTGGAAGAGATATCCGAACAGCAGACAGAAAGCCTTGCCGCATTGCAGGGGGAGGACATGCCGGATATCATGCCTGGACAAACGGAGATGGAGGAGCAGGAACCAGACAGGCAGGAAGAAGAGCATGGGGAATCCGTTTCTTATTTTGCCAGATGGACGGACCGGTATAAAGAAGCGAGGGAATATCTCTATGGCACGATGGGGGAAGAACCAGATGAGGAGGCAGCCCATGAGATCATGCTGGAAGAGGCAGAGCAGGGAAATGCGTATGCCATGCACGACATGGGAAAGATTTATGCACAGGGCATTGGATGTGAAGCAGACAAAGAAAAGGCAGATGTGTGGTACCAAAAAGCATTAGCGGCAATGCATTATGTAGAGCAGAAAAAAAGTAACACCTATCTGGAATACCGCATCGGAAAAATGTACCAGTACGGACTTGGTACAGACGAGAATATGGAACAGGCAGCGGAGTGGTTTTCCAAGGCGGCAGCAAAAGAACATAAGTATGCGCTCTATTCCCTTGGCATGCTCTATCTGCAGGGGAAAGGAGTAGAGCAGAATGAGGAAACCGCATATAGTCTGCTGTTCCGGTCTTACAGCAAGGGAAATCCCTATGCGGCGTATGAACTTGGAAAACTGTATGAGACAGGATGCGGAACAGAGAAAAATCAGGAAAAGTCGGAAAATTGTTATCGTGCTGCTTTTCTAGGTTTTCTGAATCTGGAGAAAAAATCAAAGGATGATACGCTCTGGTATCGTATTGGCTGCATGTATCTGCATGGGATAGGGACAGAGGCAGACGAAACGAAAGCCGAACATTATCTGACAAAAGCATCTGATTATGGCAACACCCATGCCTCCTATCAGCTTGCCAGACTCTATATCAGACAGGAGAGCCAAAAGTTAAGCGGGGAGTCTGGGACAGCACCGGATTACGCAAAGATTGCAAAAGCGGTAAAGTGGCTGGAAGAATCAGCCGCACAGGAAAATCCGTTTGCGGATTATGCACTGGGACGCTTGTACAGGGAAGGCACACTGGTAGCAGAGGACATGGAAAAAGCAGTGTTCCACCTGAAACGTGCCGCAAATGCCAGAAACAGCTATGCACAGTATCAGCTTGGGAAAATATATCTGGAAGAGGACACTAAAAACATTCCGGCAGCCATACAGTATCTGACACTGGCTGCGAAACAGAAAAATGAATTTGCAGCATACAGGTTAGGGAATCTTTATCTTGCCGGAGAAGAACTGCCAAAGAACACAGAGCTGGCACTGCATTATCTGAAGATGGCGGCAGACACCGGAAACCAGTATGCACAATATACCCTTGGTAAAGTGTATCTGATCGGAAAGGATGTCCAGCAGGACAAGGAACTGGCATACGACTATTTTTTAAAATCCGCAGAGCAGGGAAACATTTATGCAGCGTATTTTTTAGAACACTGGAATGATATGCCACACCCCGATCTGTTCTTAATGGCAACAAGGCTCATGCGGCATCTGGAACATATCATCGAAGAGAATGTGGCTGGAAGGAAGAGCGGAGACCACAGGCAGGGGATTGACAGAAAACTGGCACGAAAAATCCGGCAGAAGAAGATTGCACAGGGACATGCCGTGGATGACCATGAGGACATGGTACAGACACAGTGATCACAGGAGGAGAAGTAGAAATGATGAGAGGAGGTACGATTGGGAGATTTTATTTATTTTACAGAGGAACAGAAGGAGCGAGCCAATGCGGTACATATTGCGGACATCCTTCGCCGGGAGCATGAGGAAGTGGAGCGTTCCGGGAATGAATGGCGTTGGAAACGGCACAGGAGTGTGACTTTTCGGGGGAGCAGTTGGTACCGCCACAGCAGACAGGTCGGAAGTCATGCCATTGATTTCATGCAGGAGTTCTTCGGGATGTCCTACCCGGAGGCGGTGAGCTATCTGCTGGACGGAGAACAGGGACAGCTTATTGAACGGGGAAAAAGGCAGGAGACAAAAAGAAAACAGATAAAAGCCGGGAAGGGACGGCAGGCTGTAGAAAAAGAACAGACAGAGGAAAGAAAAGAACCGAAAGAGCCAAAGGAACTGAAACCGCCGGAGAAAAATCCGACCATGAAGAGAGTCTATGCATATCTTCTGCAGAAACGTCATATTGACAGGGAAATCCTCTCGTACTTTGCAAAGGCAGGAACCATATATGAATCTGCGGAGCATCACAACATTGTGTTTGCCGGACTGGACAGCGAGGGGAAAATCCGGCATATCCATGTGAAGGGGAGCTATTCTGACGGCAGGAGCTTCCGGCTGAATCAGGAAGGCTCGGAAGCTGCCTACGGATTTGGATACAGGGGAAACGGGAACAGACTGTATGTGTTTGAGGCACCCATTGACCTGTTATCATTTCTGTCCTTGTATCCAGAGAACTGGCAGGGGAACAGTTATATCACCTTAAACGGTGTGGCAGAGCATGCCATGCTGCAGGCATTGAAAGACAATCCCAGACTGGATACGGTTGTGCTGTGCCTTGACCATGATCCGGCAGGCATAGAGGCGTGCGGCAGACTGGCAGAGATTCTGGTACGCAATGGATATGGTGCGGTAAAGAGGTTACAGTCAGCCTGCAAAGACTGGAATGAGGATTTAAAAGGCAGATATGGTGAGGAAACAATTCCGGCACAGGAGCATCCGAGAGTCATGGAATGCAGGGCATGGACAGAGGTGCTGAAAGAAGTGACGGAATCCATCAACATCAAGTATGCCAACAGAAGTTATATCTGCCGTTATTATCAGGATATTTATAATGAACTGAAAAAGGGCAGGGGCAGGGAACAGCTTATGGATGCCTTTGACGGACCGGGGATGCTTTTGACCGGAGTGCTTGTGCGGTGCATGGAAAAAGAGGGAATCGCACTTGGCAGGGAAACTAGTGCAGACCAGATACTGGAAAATCTGTCAAAGCGTTATCAGCCGCATAAAGACAAGGGAAACTTCAACACCCGCATCCGGCAGATGCAGGCAGCCTTTGAAGAAACACTGGAGGTGTTCGATACAAAAGACTTAGAACAAAAAGAAGATCAGGAACTGCTTGCCAGAAAATGTATGAGCCTTGCGATGGAATGCATCCGGGCTCATATTTTTGTTGCCATCGACTGCGGGGAAGAGCAGATGAAGCCGGCAAAACAGACTGTGAAGGAACAGAAAATGGAACATTAGGAGGGAGGAATGATGCTATGCAGCCAGTCGTGATGCTGGTGATCGCAGGGGTGGCAATGTTTTCCGTGATTGGAGGCGTGTCACTTCTGTCACACTATTATACATTAAACGGAATCAAGAGCAGGACTGTCGGGGACGGTCAGCATGGAACGGCGAGATTTGCCACGAAAAAGGAAATCGCAGAAACCTATGTGCAGGTGCCCTATGAACCGGAGCTGTGGCGCAGGGGTGAGAACCTGCCGGCTGCACAGGGACTGGTACTCGGCAGCATGGAGCGGGCAGGAAAACTATACGCACTGGTGGATACCGGGGATGTGCATTGCCTGATGATTGGCGCGGCAGGAGTCGGAAAGACCGCACATTTTCTGTATCCCAACATTGAATATGCCTGTGCCTGTGGAATGAGTTTACTGACCACGGACACAAAGGGAGATTTATACCGCAACTATGCAGGCATTGCAAAAAAATACTATGGCTACCATACGGCAGTCATCGATCTCCGTAATCCGACCAGAAGCGATGGTGACAATATGCTCCATCTGGTCAACAAATACATGGATGAGTATCTTGCAGACCATACGGACCTGAGTGCTAAGGCAAAAGCAGAAAAGTATGCAAAGATCACGGCAAAGACCATTATCTCCTCCGGTGGTACGGACAGTTCCAGCTATGGACAGAATGCATTTTTCTATGATGCGGCAGAAGGCGTGCTGACGGCTGCCATCCTGCTCATTGCGGAATTCTGCCCGGATGGAAAGAGGCATATCATCAGCGTGTTCAAACTGATACAGGATTTACTTGCACCATCCAAAGTGAAAGGGAAAAACCAGTTCCAGCTACTTCTGGCAAAACTCCCGGATACCCACAAGGCGAAATGGTTTGCAGGGGCAGCCTTAAATACGGCAGAGCAGTCCATGCAGTCGGTTCTCTCCACAGCGTTGTCCAGACTGAATGCTTTTCTGGATTCCGAGCTGGAGCAGATACTCTGTTTTGATACCGCCATCGATGCAGAGCTTTTCTGCAAAAAAAAGACGGCGGTGTTTCTGGTCATGCCGGAGGAGGACAATACCAAGTATTTTATTATTTCTCTGATTTTACAGCAGCTCTACCGGGAAATTCTCGTGGTGGCAGACGAGAACGGAGGGAAACTGAACAACCGTGTAGTTTTCTATTGGGATGAGGTCGGAACGATTCCGAAGATTGAAAGCGCAGAGATGATGTTCTCAGCGTCCCGATCCAGAAGGGTGAGTATCGTACCCATGATCCAGTCCTTTGCCCAGCTTAATAAGAATTATGGGAAAGAGGGTGCAGAAATCATTATCGATAACTGTCAGGATACCATCTTCGGTGGGTTCGCACCGAACTCGGAGTCAGCGGAAGTGCTCTCCAAGAGCCTGGGCAGCAAAACTGTCATGTCCGGTTCCATCAGCCGGGGAAAGAATGATCCGAGCCAGTCCCTTCAGATGATCCAAAGACCACTCATGACAGCGGATGAATTGAAGTCACTGCCAAAAGGAAACTTTATCGTATCAAAGACCGGGACTCACCCTATGCGGACAAAACTGAAACTGTTCTTAAAATGGGGCATCACATTTGAAGAACCCTATGAGATTGAAGAAAAATCTGCAAGAAAGGTAGCATACGCAGACAAGCAGGAAATTGAAGAGGAGATCATACGGAGATATATGTGCTGCATGGAAGAACCAGACGAGACACCTGCAGAAACGGCAAGGACAGGAGGGATGCAGCAGACATCGCTGACGGACACCATGAAAAAGATGCGGCAGACCTTACGGACGGAAGATTAGGAGGCAGGGTGACTAGGAAAGAAATTTATGAAACAGAGCTGCCACACAGGGCTGTGGCGGTCTATCTGTATCTGGAGACTCGTGCGGACAGGGAGAGGACATGCTATCCGGCAATCGGTACCATTGCCAGAGAGCTGCACCTGTCTGTAAGTACGGTCAAGCGTGCAATCCGCGATCTGGAGTGTGCAGGATTTATACAGAAAAAGCAGAGATGGCGTGAAAATGGAGGAAAGAGCAGCCTGCTCTATGAAATCATAAAATAGGCACAAAGGGATTACTGCGCCGGTCAGGTGGACTATGGTATGGTTCACCGTGGCCTGTGCAGGGAACTTTTCACTTTAAGGGGGAAGGACAGAGAAAAGAAAATACAGTTGGCGATATGAAACATCAATATTTTTTTGGAAAAAACTAAGAATTGAAGTATTACCAGATGGATTATGCGGGGACTCATAATTTTATTTTCTAATCGTATTTCGTGCGGAAAAATCGTATTTCGTGATTTATATATTGTGCAAAACAGTAAAATAAAAAATAATGAATATGCAAGTTTAGAGTACTCATAGAAAAGAGGAAATAAGGTAACGAATGGTGGCATACTGAAGCTGATAGTGTTTATTTGAGGAGAGTGGTAATATGGTAGCAAAAAAAATGGAAAGAGTGCTTTTAATAATGTGGTTTGTTAGTTTAGTTTTTGTGTGCATTATAGGTTATAGGGAAATAATCAATGCTGTACCATATGGTTTGGAAATGGCTTCAAAAATTGTAAGTGAAAACAATGGGATGGATGGAACCTTATATCAAAAAATCCTAACGGAAGCAATTCATTGTTATCAGATAGTAGGTGCATTATTGGTTATGTTAGGTGGTTTTGGAATAATTAAATCGGTATGCGCAATAAAAGAAAAACATAGATAATTGAGAAAATGTGCTGTCAATTTGATGGCACATTTTCTGTGTGATAATACAATTGATATTGATGTTTTGGACACTTCAATGAAAGATTTTAATTAAATTAAAACAGGTAGAAAATAAAAATTAGAAATGTTCGATATATAATGAGAAAGAAGGTGAGTGCTATGCTGGAAATTGTTGTCTGTGATGACGATATA
>OGUL01002889.1_pt1 | contig 10816 bp, 8 predicted proteins | sample 1553651 | NCBI WGS metagenome assembly OGUL01 (sample SAMEA2580048, study PRJEB22360) | human gut metagenome | biome: human gut; feature: human-associated habitat; material: faeces | place: Denmark | collected 2008/2010
CGATAGCCCCGCAGGCCGCACTGGTCGATGAGGGCAGCCGCAAACGCTTCCACCGGCCGCTTGAAGGTGCTGCCGGCGCTGGGCTTATCCAGCGGCTGTTTATCGACGCGCTTCTGCATCAGCTCATCCATCCGGGCCTTGATGGCTGCCGCATCTCCACGCTTCAGGTGGAACTTTGCGCTCAGGATGCAGCCGCCGTTTTCCTCAAAGATGCTGTGCCGGTAGGAGAGGTCGAGGTTTGCGGCATCTTCTGTCACGATCTCGCCTTCTCTGGTCAGATACGTCACAGAGACCAGCACGTCTTTCATCTCTCCGCCGTAGGCACCGGCATTCATATAAACTGCACCGCCCACTGTGCCGGGGATGCCATAAGCAAATTCCAGGCCGGTCAGGCTGCTGTCCAGCGCCGCCTTACACAGAGCAGAAAGCTTCAAGCCCGCGCCAGCGATGACTGCATCGTAGACCGCCCCCGGCTCTGCACCCGGATGGCTGACGTTTTCCAGAAAACCGATTCCCATTTTCAGAGCCGTGGTATCCACGACCACGCCCCGGTAGCCCGCATCCTCAAACAGGATGTTGCTGCCGTTGCCCAGCAGGTAATATTTCACATCGCACGCTTTGCACAGTGCGATCACACGGCAGAGCTGTTCCTCCGTCTCCGGCTGGACAAAAACATCCGCCGGGCCGCCGATTTTAAAGGTGCAGTGGGCGGAAAGAGGCTCGTTCTCGGCAAAGCGGATCTCCTCCGCCTGCAGCTGTTGTTTCAATCGTTCCATAAAACAGGATTCCTTTATCTGTAATCTTCATTCAACGGTGCCGTCCAGCCCCAGACGGATCAGCAGCTCCTTGGCGGCATTATAGCCCATCCGCTTCTGGCGGTTGTTGATGGCGGCGGTTTCCAGCACAACAGCCAGATTGCGTCCCGGGGAGACCGGGATGCTGGTGCTGGGGATGTTCACGCCCAAAATCTCGTAATATTCGCTCTCCAGTCCGGTGCGCTGATAGTTCTTGGTGGGGTCCCATGCTTCCAGCTGGACCACAAGGTCCAGGCTCTCGCTCTCCTTGACCGCACCCACGCCAAACACACGGGCCACATTGACGATGCCGATGCCGCGCAGCTCGATAAAATGGCGGATGTTCTCCGGGGCCGTGCCCATGATCTGGCGGTTGGAGACCTTGCGCAGCTCCACCGCGTCGTCCGCCACCAGACGGTGGCCGCGCTTGACCAGCTCAATGGCCAGCTCACTCTTGCCGATGCCGCTGTCGCCTAGGATCAGGATTCCTTCACCATACACCTCCACCAGCACGCCGTGGCGGGTGATGCGGGGTGCCAGCTCCAGATTCAGCACGCTGATCAGACTGCCCATCAAGGTGCAGGTCATCTCATTGGAGCGGAGCAGGGCCACCCCGTGCTTCTGAGCCAGTTCCAGCATCTCGGGAAATGGTTCCAGTTCCTCACTGCGGCAGACGATGACAGCCGGAGGCTGCTGGCCGAACAGCTGGTCCAGCCGCTCGTACCGCTTCTCGGCAGAAAGACCGGAAAGGAAGTTCATCTCGGCCAGACCCAGGATCTGCAGCCGGAGCTTATCAAAGTAATCATAGTATCCGGCAAGGAACAGGCCCGGGCGGTTGACCTCCGCAATCTCGACATTGATCTCTTCCAGCCCTTTCGGGGTGTAGACCACATCCAGACTGACCTTTTCCGTCAGCTTCTTCAGCGAAACATTGAAATTCGCCATCGTTCTTCCTCCTGCACAAATGTTTCCTTTCTCTGCCCGGCAGCACACCGGGTGCGGGGCACGCTTTTTCTTTCCCTTATTATAAACGAGATGGTTTCGGATTACAATGATTCTGCCGGAAAATCTTCATTCCGGAGCCTGCATCCCGTTGCATCCTCCCTCATATCCCTTTATAATAGAGATGGTGCATCCCTACACCGGGAAACAGTCATTCACTTTACACGCTTTTTACATTCTCTGGATTTCCGATTTTACATTCAGGCTCTATACTCATAAATAGGAGAACATTCCGTCAAATAAACGTGTCAAACAAAGCGAGGAACTTCAAATGACTGTTTTTAATGTATTTTCCCTGCTGGGCGGCCTAGCCTTGTTCCTGTTCGGTATGGACATCATGGGCAAGGCGCTGGAAAAGCAGGCCGGCGGCCAGTTGCAAAAGATTCTGAGCAAGCTGACTGACAACCCGCTCAAGGGCTTTTTCCTGGGTCTGTGCGTCACTGCCGTGATCCAAAGCTCCAGCGCCACCACCGTTATGGTGGTCGGCTTTGTCAACAGCGGCATCATGGAGCTGCATCAGGCCATCGGCGTTATCATGGGCAGCAATGTGGGCACCACGGTCACCAGCTGGATCCTGAGCCTTTCCGGCCTGCAGGGCGACAGCTTCCTGATCAATATGCTCAAGCCCACCTCCTTCAGCCCGGTGCTGGCCTTTATCGGCATCCTTCTGTACATGGGCAAAAGCGAAAAGCGCAAGGGTGTTGGCACCATTCTGATCGGCTTTGCTGTTCTGATGACCGGTATGACCACCATGTCCAATGCTGTGCTTCCCCTGCAGAACGAGGCGTGGTTCACCAGCTTGTTTATCCGCTTCTCCAATCCTCTGCTGGGCGTTCTGGTGGGGGCCGTTGTCACCGGCATCATCCAGAGCTCCAGCGCCAGCGTTGGTATCCTGCAGGCACTGAGCGCCACCGGTGTCATCACCTACGGCAGTGCCATCCCTATCATCATGGGCCAGAACATCGGCACCTGTGTCACCGCGCTGATCTCCTCTGTGGGTGCCAACAAGAATGCACGCCGCGCCGCCATGGTGCACCTGTACTTTAACATCATCGGTGTCACCCTGTTCCTGGCTATTTTCTATGGTGCAAACCTGCTGCTTGACTTTGCCTTTGTCAATGAGACAGTCACTGCCTGGGGCATTGCCGTGGTCCACTCCATCTTCAACCTGACGGCCACCGCTGTTCTGCTGCCCTTTGCAAATGGGCTGGAAAAGCTGGCCATCCTCACCATTCCGGACGATGCCGAAAAAGAGAGCTTTGCTTTGCTGGATGAGCGCCTGCTGAACACTCCCGCCGTGGCTGTGGAGCGTGCCCGCGCCGCCACTGCAGACATGGCCGAGCTGGCCCGTGTGGGCGTGGTGCAGGCCATGAGCCTGACCCACAAGTGGGACGATTCCCTTGCCCAGAAGGTGCGGGAGGAAGAGGAAAAGGTGGACAAATATGAGGATGCACTGGGCACCTATCTCGTCAAGCTGTCCAGCCGTGAAATGAGCCATGCCGACAGCCAGAGTGTGAACACTCTGCTCCACACCATCAGCGATTTTGAGCGCATCAGCGATCACTCTGTAAATATTCTGAGCTCCGCCGAAGAGATCCACGCCAAGAGCATTGAGTTTTCCAAGGATGCACAGGAGGAGCTGCAGGTGCTGGAGGGGGCCGTGCAGGATGTGCTGAGCCGCACCACCGATGCATTCCGCAAAGGCGATCTGCACCTGGCCGGCAAGGTTGAGCCGCTGGAGACCGTTGTGGATGAACTGGTGCGTGCCATCAAGGCCCGCCATGTGGCCCGCCTGCAGGCTGGCAGCTGCTCCATCGAATACGGCTTCGTGCTGGAAGACCTGCTGACCAACTATGAGCGTGTCTGCGACCACTGCAGCAATGTGGCTGTTGCCCAGATCGAGGTAGCACAGGACAGCTTTGATACCCACGCTTACCTGAACGACCTGCGCTACGGCAACGAGACCAAGGAAAGCGAACAGTTCCAGCGCCGTCTGGATCGCTACCGTGAGCGCTATCTCTTCCCTGACAGCGACACTGCACCCGCAGCCGCAAAGGAGGAACCCAACAAATGATCTACATTGTAGAAGACGATGCCGCCATCCGCGAGCTGGAGCAATATGCACTGCAATCCAGCGGATACGAAGTGCAGAGCTTTGAAACCTCTGAGCCTTTCTGGCAGGCCATGCGCGCCGCAGAGCCTGAGCTGGTCATTCTGGATGTGATGCTGCCCGGTGAGGACGGTTTCTCCATTCTGAAAAAGCTCCGCAATACCCCTGCCCTGCGCCGCCTGCCCATCATCATGGTCACAGCAAAATCCAGCGAGCTGGATACCGTGCGCGGGCTGGACTGCGGTGCAGATGATTACATCACTAAGCCCTTTGGCATCATGGAATTTCTGAGCCGGGTGCGGGCCGCCCTGCGCCGCTCTGCCCCCGAGGAAAAGCAGAATGTTTATGCCTTCCATGAGATCCTGCTGGACAATGCCCGCCACAGCGTGACTGTGAACGGCACCCATGTTGACCTGACTTACAAGGAATACAGTCTGCTGCGCCTGCTGCTGGAAAACACGAACCTTGTTGTGACCCGCGAGACCATTCTGCAGGTGGTATGGGGCACCGATATTTCTGTTGAAAGCCGCACCGTGGATATGCACATCCGCACCCTGCGCAAAAAGCTGGGGGATGCGGGCAGATATATCTGCACCGTGCGCAAGGTCGGCTACAAGCTGGCCGACAATGAGGAGGGCGAGGAAGAATGAAACCGCAGAGCATGGAAGAAAAAATCAGTTACCGGCTGTTTTTCATGGGCTTCGTCGGTCTGGTCTGCACCGCCGTGCTCTGTCTCTTCGTTTTTCACAAAGCGTTCCGGGAACAGGCATGGACCTCACTGGAGCATCAGGCCGATCTGGTTTCCGCCGGATACGAACAGCTTTCCTCTCCGGATCAGCTCTCCGTGTTCGTCAACGGTGACCTGCGCATTACCCTGATCGCAGCAGATGGCAGTGTGGTGTTTGAATCCGCCACTGACCAGCAGATGGAAAACCATCTATCCCGCCCGGAGATCCAGCAGGCCATGCGGGAGGGTGTAGGCCGTAACTGCCGCGATTCCCAGACCATGGGGTACGAGACCTACTATTACGCCATGCTGCTGCCCGGCGGCGATATCCTGCGTGTAGCCCAGGATTCCGAGACCATCTGGTCGATTTACGACGCGGCCCTGCCCGCCATCATCCTGAGCTGCATTTTGATGATGGGTGCCGCAGCGCTGATTGCCGGGCTGCTGACCCGCAGTCTTGTCCAGCCCATTCTGAAAATGACGGATGATCTTGAGCACATTCAGGAAAACGTTCCCTACCGGGAACTCATCCCCTTTGCTGAGAGCATCCACTCTGATCGGCTGCTGCGAGAAAACAACGAGAAGATGCGGCAGGATTTCACGGCCAATGTCAGCCACGAGCTGAAAACGCCGCTAACCAGTATTTCCGGCTATGCGGAACTCATTGAGACCGGCATTGCCAAACCCGCCGATGTGCCCGAGTTTGGCCGGAAGATCCATGTAGAAGCCAGCCGGATGATCCAGCTGGTGAACGATATCCTGCAGCTGTCGCACCTGGACAGCGTCAGCGAGACCCATGCACAGCCCGACATGGAAACGGTCGATCTGCTGGACGTGGCCAAGGATTGTGTGGAACGTCAAAAACTGAACGCGCAACGCTCCTTCATCTCCCTGACCTATCTGGGCGAGAGTGCCAGAGTGCTTGGCAACCGGGATCAGCTGGATGAGCTGTGCCAGAACCTGTGTGACAACGCCATCCGCTACAATCGACCCGGCGGCAAGGTCCAGCTCATCACCTCCTGCACCCGGGACGGCCATTGCACCTTGACCGTCAAGGATAATGGCATCGGCATTCCGAAAGATGCGCAATCCAGCGTGTTCGAACGCTTCTACCGGGTGGATAAGAGCCGGAGCAAGGCCACCGGCGGCACCGGTCTGGGGCTGGCTATTGTCAAGCACATTGCCCGCATCCACAACGCCCGCATCAAGCTGGAAAGCGAAGTGAACGTTGGCACCACCATCACCGTCGTTTTTGAGACCGCCCACTAAAACTGCAAAAAGCTCACGTCTGCCTGCACCTGCGGGCAGACGTTTTTTGTTGTCAGCGCTTCTCGCCCTGTTCCCTGCTTCAGCGCCCGGACTGCTCCCAGAGAGAGCAGATCATACCCATTTTCCCAGCAGCGCTGAACGGTCTGCACGCAGAGCAGCTCCAGCGCCGCACACTGCACTGCTGTAGGCAGAGCGGTGCCCGCCCTGCGCTGGCCGGTCAGGGTCACGGCAAAGCCATCTTCTACAGCTTCCACCGATACCACACAGCGCCGGAACGTCACCTGCCCGCTGCCCAGCGGAAAAGTGTGCTCTCCGCTCTGACCCAGCAGCAATTGTGCCATCTGGCTCTCTGCCGGGGTGAGCCGGGTGTTCCCTGTTTCGGTGAGCAGAAGCATTTCCTCCGCATTCTCAATGGCACCATCCGTCAGGATAAGCACCGGAGCCAAAAAGGCGTTCCGGCTCTCGTATAGGTGCGGAGCCTGCGGTGCAGCTTCTTTCACGACCTGCAAAAGTCGTTCCGGGAACAGTTCGTTTTCTCCGTCTGCTGCGGCCAGTTCTTCTCCGGAAAGATCCATGCAGAGGACCCGGGCAGACAAGCCCTGCACCGGCTCCTCTTTCAACACGGTCTCCGCCTGTCGAATGGTTTTTAAAGTTGTTTCGGCATTCAAAAGCAGATACTCGCACAGCCGGTAGCTTGCTTTACGGGGCAGGCCGCGCTCGGCTTCAGTCAGAGCCGTTTGCAGGGTGTTTCCCTGCCCGGTGCAGAGCTGCACCTGTGCGGCGGCATCAGAGGCATCGGCAGCAGCTTCCGGAAACTGGTAGAGCAGACCCACCGTCCAGCTCTGTGCCACCACTGTGGGAGGAGTCAGGAGCAGGGCACGCACCATGCTTTTTTCGGTGTTCTCTGCCCGCAAAAATCCCCCGCACCAGAGCACCAGCCCCCCTGCCGCCAGCCACCGGACGGCACGCTGTTGGCCCGTCATGCGTTTTCCTCCGCAGGCGCAGCCCTGCCCCCCAGCCGCCCGGCCAACTGACGCACCACCTGCACCAGCACGCAGAACCGGAACATTGCCGCTGCCAACCAGACCAGCAGCACAAGGGCATCAAACCGGGAGATGCTGCCCAGCCTGCCCACCCGCAAAAGCTCGATGCCGGGCAGGGACTGCCCGGCCCCAAACACCAGTTCCGTGCAGAGCACAAAGCTGCCAACCAGTATAAAAGCTTTCACCGGAAGCCAGACAGCGCCCCGCACCTGCTTTGCCGGGCAGAACAGCGGTAGGGCGAAGTATTCCGGATACAGGGGCAGGATAATCGGTTGAGCATCAGCTTGCATCATCAGACTTTCCCAGTGGAACTGGCCATTCAGCCCCAGCAGGCAGAGCAAACCCGCCAGCGCCGCCGCCCAGCACAGGATCGGCGCACAGCGGACCAGTACGGCAGGTTCCAACTTCCATCCTGCCCAGAGCAGCAGCGGGAGAAGCCCCAGCATGGCCATGGAAGAAAAATTCCCCCAGCAAAGCTCCTGCGCCTGACGGAAGGTCTCCACAGCCTCCCAGACAAACCAGAGTCCCAGCCCGCCGCAGACTACCCGGGAACGCAAATCTGTACCCAAAAAACTGTCTGCACGCTGCTCTGCCCCGGCTGTCAGGGCGATGATCAGAACCAGCGCCAGTGTCATGGGCAGGCCGCGCAGCAGAAAACTGCGGGCTGTTACAGGCGCACCCGTCTGTAACACGCACAGAGCGAACTCTGCTGTGAGCACACTCAGGGTCAGTGTTTTTTCAGAGAAACAGGATCGTTCCAACTTCAACCACCTCGTTTTTGCCAAATGGTAAAGGGCCGCCGGGAAAGTTTTGGGTAGCTGCGCCGAGTCACACCGTCCGGCGAGAGCGGCACCTCGGGGAAGATGGCATCCCGCAGGTAGGGCACACCCAGCGCCGAGACCCGGGTCAGCCCGAATAACACGCCCAGTGCGCAGGCGGCAAGTCCCACCGGGCCAGCCACCCCTGCTGCCAGCAGCACCACCAGCCGCAGAACAGTCGCCACCTCGTAAAGCGAGGGCGTGACGAACACCGCAATGGCCGTGATGCTTGCCACAAAGATCACCGGCGTGCTCATAAGCCCGGTGGCAATAGCGGCGTCTCCGATGATGAGCGCCGACACCAGACTGACCGAGTGCCCCAGTGACTGCGGCATCCGCAGCCCCGCCTCCCGCATGATTTCATAAAAGATCAGGGTCATAATGGCCTCATTCATCAGGGACAGCGGGGTGCGAAACTCTGCCGACGCAATGGTAAACAGCAAGTTGGTGGGAATCAGTTCTTGATGAAAAGTGCCCAGTGCCACATACACCCCGGGCAAAAATACGGAAATACCAAAGCTGAAATACTTCAGCAGCCGCACAAAGCCGCCGAAAAACGGCGGATAATCATAATCATCCAAAGACTGAAAATTATCGCTGAAAAGATAAGGCACATAAAGCACAAAGGGCGTGCCCTCCACCAGTACCGCCACCCGGCCCTCATAAAGCTTGGACGCCAACACATCCGGGCGCTCCGTGGTGCCTACGGCAGAGAAAAAGGAACGCATATTTGTGTCTAAAAAGGGCACCAGTTCACCGTAATCCGCCACCGTGTTCAAATGTGCGTCCTTTAGCCGCTGCTCCACCGCATTCACCAATTCCGCCGCGGCACGGTCATCCAAAAAGGCCAGTACCACCGGGGTTGGGGCGGCGGTACCCAGCTGGATTTGGCGCAGCTTTAAGTGATGGGTTTTCATGCGCTTACGCAGCAGCGCCTTGTTGTCGTTCACAGACTCCACAAAGCACTCTTTGGCGCCGCGTACATTGCTTTCGCTCTCCGGCTCGTCGGTACTGCGTTTGGTCCAACCCTGAATACCCATGACCATAGCCCGGGGACAGCCGTCCAACACAAACACGCAAAAGCCGCTCATCAAATAATAGTAAGCATCCTCGAAGGTCTCTGCCTCTTTCAGCTCTACCGACTGCACGCAGGTGCGCATCAGCTGGCGAAACTGCTCGTCCGGCGTGCGGGCCTTCACCTGTGCGCCCAGCACCGGTCCCATAATCATCTGCCCCAGCTGCAAAGAATCCACCAATCCGTCCATCACAGCAAAAAAGCACTTGCGACCGCCGGTTTCCGCCTCCTTGAGCAAAAAATCCGAGCAGTCCGCAAAGTCCGCCTTAAATTTTTGTACATTATCGTTATATTGACGCCTAAGGTTTTCCAATTTCTATCACCCGTACTAATTTTGGCATAACCGGGGGATTTATTCACAAAATACAACCGGTGATTGAAATGACAGTAACTCTTATTCGTGCACTGCTGATCTACTTTACCGTCATTCTGGCTATGCGGATCATGGGTAAGCGCCAGATCGGCGAGCTGAACCCCCACGAGCTGGTCATTACCATATTGGTGAGCCAGATTGCCTCCATTCCCCTACAAGACAACACCATGCCCCTGGCCAACGCCTTTTTGCCCATGCTGCTACTGGTAAGTTTGGAAATTCTCGCCTCCGTGGCGTCCATGAAAAGCCTGCGGCTGCGAAACCTGCTGCAAGGGCGACCCATCTTTCTCATACGCCACGGCAAACCGGATCAAAAGCAAATGCGTCGCCTGCGCTTTACCGTAGACGATTTGATAGACGCCCTGCGCCAAAAGGATGTATTTGATCTGTCCACCGTGGAGGAAGCGGTGGTAGAGACCAACGGCAGCCTGTCCGTGCGGCTGCGTACGGAGGAAAGCCCGGTAACCCCCAAACAGTTGGGCGTACCGACGCCGGACAACGGCTTTCCCATACCCGTAGTCACCGACGGCCACATTGTGCCGGAATATTTCGGCGACCAACTGCAGGACACAGCAGCCATTGCCAAGGCACTGCAAAAGGAGAGCCTGCGCCCCGGTGAACAGCTGGTGGTGACCATAGATGACAGCGGCACCGTCTTTGCCGTAAAAAAGGAGAGAAAAAAGTGAAGCGCACTTGGTTTGCCATTTTGTTTTTGCTGCTGGTGGCAGGGCTGTGTATCTTTGAACAACACACGGTCAAGACCACCTTTGAGAATATGGAGACCCTACTGCAAAGCATGGACGCAGCCGCCGCAGAAGAGAATTACCCGGAGGCAGAACGCAAGGCCCGCCAACTGCAAAACATTTGGACCGCCCGCTACCCCACCCTGTGCGTGCTCATGGAGCACCGCGCTTTACAAGAGGCGGGGGTAACCCTGGGCACCCTGCAACCCTTGGCGGGGGACGAAAGCGACGATCTGCGCCCTACCATTCGCCAGTGCCAAACGGAACTGGCAGAGATCTACGACAACAGCAAGGTAACGGTGGGTAATATCTTTTAACAACACAAAAGCGAACGATATAAAAATCGTTCGCTTTTTTATCGTTATTCACTTTTGGCGTTCTTATACTTCTCCGCTTGCAGGCGGAACATATAAGCATAGATGCCGTCTGCCGCCATCAGTTCACTGTGCGAGCCGCTCTCTATGATCCGACCCTGCTCCATCACATAAATTTTATCCGCTTGCACCGTGGTGGACAACCGGTGCGAAATAAAGATCACCGTCTTGTCCCGGGCAGCTTCCAGCATAGCCCGGTTCAGCTGGTATTCCGCCACCGGGTCCAAGTTGGCAGAGGGCTCATCCAGGATCACAAAGGGGCAGTCCTTGTAGAATGCCCGCGCCACCGCCACCTTTTGGCTCTCGCCGCCGGAAAGCATCAGTCCGTCATCGTCAAACTCCCGCAGCAGCTGGGTGTCCACGCCCCGGGGCAAAGGTCGCTGAAAGCCGCTGTGGTCCAGCGCACGGCGCACCCGCTCCGGGTCAAACTGCGGACTGAGCGCCACATTCTCCCCTACCCGACAGGCAAACAGCTGGAAGTCCTGGAA
>OGUL01002892.1_pt1 | contig 10804 bp, 7 predicted proteins | sample 1553651 | NCBI WGS metagenome assembly OGUL01 (sample SAMEA2580048, study PRJEB22360) | human gut metagenome | biome: human gut; feature: human-associated habitat; material: faeces | place: Denmark | collected 2008/2010
GATTTATAAATAAAGAAAATCCATCACAAAATTACGTTGTTTTCAATTTTGATGATCAAAAAGCCAGCGACCTTTACGCTAAGGTCTTATCTTCTATCACGTCTAAATATATCTCTCCAGATGATGTGACAAGTAATATCCCTAATGAAATGATTAATTTAAGAGGTGTATACAAAGATATTTGCCAAGTAAAAGTTTTAGGAAAGAAATTTACATATACCTTGGAATGTAATCTGATCTTTAGGTTTAAGGATAATAGAATTAGAGTGGATACTCCTTCCGAGAATAAACTATATACTTATAGCGGTTATATGGAAAAGTGTTACTTGTTTTTAGGTAAGGGTAAAAACAGCACTGATCTGTATTTATTTAAAACTAATGGAGATATTAGATATAAAGAGGCTAAAGATGAAATTGAAATTTTTATCAATGGGCTAATTAACTCATTGATATATGACACAGACAATTCTAATAACAATGACGATTGGTAGCCCACCTCAAATCCCCTCCACCCAAAAGGCTCTGGAGGGGATTTTTTATCCCCCTTGCTGTCTCACGACATGAGGGGGCTTATGAAAACTAAATCAAATCATGTCTATATTTTGTTTGAGCAACCATAATAATCAAGCAACCCCTTTCTCTCTGATCATATTGGAGATAATATTGTAGATATACTCAATAAAACGATGCTTCTCAGCGATATCCAAATTAGACTCTCCGTTTTTCTTCTTATAGCTACGAATAGATATATGATATAGATAGTACAATTGATCGTATATCTTGCGCCAAACATCCTGTTGTTTCACATTATGGGCGGAAGAGTATCTATTAACCATCTGTCTGATCTTATCTCTTAAACTCATTTCCGGTATCTTTTCCGTTGAAACAGGAATAGCCAAAAGGAGTTTTCCATTTTCTTCTCGTTCTTGTTCTATCGCTTCTATTCGTTTTTCCACATTGGATATCCTGTTCTCATATTCCAAGTTGATGTTAGCTTGCATGGCAAACATCTGTGCGGATGAAAGAGGTTTGCTTTGCTCTTTCAACGCTTTCTCCATTTCTTCGAAAGCGTCATAAAAATCATTCTTAAACCTTAGAGCCTTAATCCCGTTATATCCCATAACAAGGATAGAGAATCCTTTTCTATTCATAATGTATACAGGATTACTTTTCCCGGTAGAATCCTCATAAGTATCTATAACAAAGGCTAAACTCATTTTTGAGTTTAGTTCTTTATCCTCTGTATTAAGTAGTTTTTCTATGTCACGAATAACATTGGCATGTCTTTTCCCAAACTTCTCTGCCACTAGCAAGCTATTAGTAACAACTTGCCCATTATTGCCTTTAAATACTAAACTATCCATATTATTAAGTTTTTTTAGCTATTAAAAATATTCTATATTGCTTGATTAGAATGTTCCCCTACAATTCCCTTCTTTTCTCTCCATTCGTCAGTCATGCATAGGGTGAATGCACATAAATCAAATCCTTTTTTAATATAAGATGAGAAATCTACAAATACAAAGTATGGCATATAAGTAATACCATTTTCCTTAGATACAAAATCCTTAAACATACTTTGCTCCAGATATTCATCTATATCTGAATCGTAATCAGAAGAACCATTAATGCTGCGCAAATAACTATTTGCATTAAAGAATCCGTCACTTGTCCGCTGGGCAACATTAAAATCACCCATTTTCCGGATCATCTCTTGATTCGTCTTCATGAGCCTATTTTATTTATTAACAAGCTTCCTTATTTCCTAAGAACTTATTCACGAAGTAAACTTGCCCTTTTCCGGTGACCTTCGGCGTGATAGTAGTATGCAGTACCCCGTTATCCCCTGATCTTACGCCTTTCTTCAACTCGAACAAGCCTTGCTCTACGTATTGCTGGTTAGGGATATTGTATCTCTCACCATGCTTTCCGAGATATCCGTTGTCACGCATCCATGCGAACAACCTTTTCTCCCCAATAGAATATCCGTTTTGAGCGATCAGCTTGGCGAGCTCACCGATCAGGCAGGAACTGTTCGCTGATTGAACGGCCTTCGTGAAAGCCACGGCGGGCGGCCTCTGTTACTTTCCGCTCGGCCTCGATACGCTTTTGTTGTTCCTCTTTAAGGTTTGTGGCCAACTGGATCAAGAAATCGGGCGAGGCCAAGGCTTTCTCCAGTGTATCGTTTGTCATATACGCCCCATGTTTACGGATGGAAGGGAGAACCTCTCCGCATACCCAGTCTTGGAATGGTTCGGCTTGCGGCTTGTCGGATCGCATGATTACCTTGTAGAGGTTCTGCTCATTAATAAAAGTCAACGTAACTTCTTGCTCTGTTGTGATACCATATTGATTAGTAGTCTTTGAGACCCCGTCGGTCAAAACTACCCCCTCTGGTTTTAATCTTGATTTGCAGTCTCTTGGATTTTTTATTTCCAAAACCCGGCAAACGTCCACAAGGCAGAATAAAGGATTCTCACTTGTCCCGGCTACTCTCACTTCACCGAAACGATCGTTCTCAAAAATTTTAATTGCTTCCATATCTTAAAATTTTAATTGTTCAAAATATTTTCTCCCGCAATTTTAGCCATAAGATCAAAACGACTTTGTTATTTTGATTACTTCGGCACCTCTTAATGAAAAAACCTCCCCGACACGAGCCACAACACATCGTATCAAGGAGGCTGTTAGCGACCGCTGTCGCCCAAAATCTTCCTAGCCTGTCGTGGTAGGCTGACCAGTAAAAACAAAAAGAGCCACACCCCATAGACGTGACTCTATCGGGTATGGCTCTAAGGCTCTACTGTCTTCTTGTATGTCCAGCAAATATAATAAAAGGATTCGGTATATCAAAAACTATTCCCGCATTTTTCTTCGCTTATACTCTTGAAAAGCAGCGTCATCGTTAGATCTCTTGATAGTTCTCCCTAAATCATAAATAGCGGCTTCAATCCTTTGGTTCGCTCTGATTATCCCTTCAGTGTCAAAATTATTGACGATCTGAACCGGCTCGCCTTTCTTATTGTGGGTAAGCCAATACGTGTTATCCACGAAGCGGCTAAGGAAAGCCGGATCATTGAGATCTGGAACAACCTCGGCTCCCGCCGGCAATGACAGCAAGGTGGGCTTATCCGGGGTAATGTACGCCTTATCGCCTACCAATACCGCCTCACTACGGCCTCCATCGCCAACGATAGCCAGACCGCCGGGGTGATTGTCGGTACCATGGGCGTATTTGGGGATGGGCTGGGCTATGATCGTGGCTAGTTGCACGGCTCCGGTAGCCGCTATCATCGCCGCAAAGATAGCTCCAGCGATAGGTCCCGCATCTTTGTAAGCTACCATTATCGCTTGCGCTGTGGCCGCAATAGTCTGAGCTATATCTATAGACTTCTGAAACTTCGCCTGTCTAGTCTGCAACTCAGCTTTTTTCTTCTCCAGTTCCTTGTTCTTGCGGCTGGTCTCCTCCTCCGCCGCGCGCTTGCGGGCCTCGGCCTCCTCTGTCGTTATTATATCTTTCTCGGCAAGAGCGTCTATAGTCTCAACCTTAGCGTCATACTCCTCTTGGTTGGCCTCTATTTCCGCATCTACATTATCTATTTGACGCTCAAATAAAGAATTGCCTATAGATATAAATGCCTTTATTGATTCTTGTATCAAGCGTTTCTTTGCGGCCTCAATCTTCTTCTGATACTCTAAATCCTCATCGCTTTTTCTTTGCGCCTGCCTCAATCTTATATCCTCTTGTTGACCTAACAGCTTGGTCAATTCTTTTTCCGCTTTGATCCTCTCATCGTAAGGAAGCAAATCGAGATTATTACGAAGGGTATCAATCTGGATTTGTAGGGACTCCAAGGCGAAATCCTCCTGTAGCCTCAACATTTCCTTATTGTATTTTTCCCGGTCTTTAAGATTCCCGCCATAGCTTTTCGTTAGCTCCGTCATTTGACGCTTGATATCTAACTGACGCTGGGATAACATTTCATCGTCCAACTCCTGTTGTCTCTTTAATTCGCCTTTTCCCCACTCATCCCATACGTCTTGTATCATCTTGGCGTACTTCTCTTCGATCAAGAGCTTGTCTGCGCCCGTTTCTTTCGCAGCCTTTAATTCAGCGTCTCTTTGCATGATCAACATGTCAATACGAGCGTCAACTTCCTCTAACGATCCTTCCTTGGCCGCGCTGATCCGGTTCTTTACGTTCTCCATCGCACGATCATGCGTGAATCTTTCCTCTAACTCTGAAAGCTCCTTGTTACGTTGTTCCTCTATGAGCTTGAGTTGCTCCGTGACCATTACGCCCTTCTCCTTCACGTCCGCTACCTTTTGGTCGAAGTTGGCGTTAATGATCGCCTTCTCCTTCTCATAGCCCTCTTCCAACAAGGAAATATTGGCCTCAATGATCGCCTGTTGAGCCTCCTTGTATGCCTTATCTTGGTTCTTATCCGTCTCGTAGGCTTTTAGGGCTTCGTCCGCTTCCTTGATCTCTTTTATCCTGTCTAAATATTCTTGTACTGTAGCTTTTGATATACCTTCGAATTTACCCGCTTTAAGAGCTTTCGCAATGTCTTTATCCAAACTGTCAATGAATGATTGCGCCTCTTTTCTCTGTCTCTCGTAATATTTCTTATTTTTAACAACCGCCTCATCCCCTTCATTTTGGCTAATCCTCAACGGGATAACGTTCTTTATCGCCTCCATCTGATCGTTAGCGTTCTTGTACGAGCTGATGAACTTATCCAAGGTGTCATAGAAACTGCCTCCTAGCTTATTGGCCGAATCCGTAGTGTTCCTTAACGTGGTTCCGATCTGGTTCCAGATCCTATCAGCGTCATATCCCTCGTTTACAAGCGTCTCTGTGAGGTCTATCACCCTGCTCAACATGTCGCTGGCCACTTCCTCGCCATACGCTTTCACGGCGATCTCCCTTAGCTTGGTCAACGCCTTCGATTGCTTCTCCCCGGATTCGGTCAACACCTCGTCCAGTTTCTTTTGCTGGGCTTTTAGGGCGGCGTTCCTCAACAGTTCCCTGTTGATCGCCTCGTAAGCCTTCCTTATCTCGTCCGTGGATGATCTCTCGGACAATAGATTGGGTAGGTAATCCCCGTATTTGTCGTTGATCTCTTCTATGGCCTCGGCTCTGGCCCTTGTCCCCTCGGACGTTTGGTTGAGGGTCTCGAACAGCTCCCGCATGTTCGCCCTCTCTTTAAGCATGGTTGCGTTATCCTCGGTCAACGTGTCGTTGGCCGCCTTGGTAGCCTCGCTCGCCCCGAATAAGGAGGCCGTCCATTTTATCATGTCGGCTCCGTACACGGTGAGTAATGTGATACCCACGGATAGCAACGTCTGCCATGAGCCAAGTCCCCTTAGCAATTGCTTCCACACGGGGACGGTCTTTTGCCCCTCAGCCCTTAGCTGGGAGTTCTCTGTCCTTATGCGCTGGATCGCGTCCGCTAATATCGGCAAGTTGTTCGATATGGCCAGAAATCCCGTGCTTAACGATACGGCGAAAGCCGGGGCCTCACGTGTCAACTGGTTCAATGACGCTAAAAGTATCTGGTTCGATCTCTCGTAGTTTCCGACCTGCAACCTGTAGTTTCCTACGCTCTTGGCCGCAGTGTTTACTTGCCGGGATAACTCCTCGGTCTTCTTCTGTAGCTCCACGCCCAACGGCGATGCCGCCATCTCCTTGGATAACGAGTTGTACGCAAGCCTCATCCGCTCTAGTTGCTGATATAGCTCGAAATAGCTGCCGGTAGAGGAATTTACTAATCTAGTCTCATTGGTGAGGATGCGGGTCGTTTGCTGCACCTTGGCGTTATGATCTATCTCGGCCTCGGTTAATTCCCTCCTGCGCCTTATGGCCTCATCATAGGTTATCAATCCTTTCCTCTCCTCGTTATCGACCTCACGCTTGGCTTTTCTGGTAGCTTTCAGCATCCGTTGCTCCTCTTCCAGCTTGGCGATATTCTTAGCCCTGCTTCCAAGGGATTTATCGATAAACGCCTTTAGCTCATCCGTTATTACCACCTCCTCACGTTTGGCTACCGTATTGCCCTCTATCGCCGCCGTCTCGTCCTTGAAGGCGTTGGATGATCCGGATAGCGTGGTGGTTATGGCCGTCTCGGACGTTACGACCTCCTTTGACGAGGCAGCGAGATCCTTGTTGGACTTGATCAGCTTTATATTGGCGGCTATTATCCTGTCCATGGCCTTCTCATAGACAAAGCTCATGTTGTTTATCTCCTTCATGACATTGGAAAGGTCTAGGATATTCGCCTTGTAACTGTTCACCTTGGCATGTAACTCTTTCAAGTTGGTAGGGTTGAATTTAAGCCCCTTACCCAATTCCAGCATGGCTTCCTTGTATTTAGCCTGCAAGGAATCTATGTCGCTCTTTAGCCGGGCTATTTGCTCATAGGGTTTCGGCCCTACGATCTCGCTTATAAGTGTCTCATTTCCCATATCGCTCAATCTCTTTTAATTGTTCTACCATGATCTTTATTAAATTTCCGTACTCTGCCGCCGTGAATGTCTGCGGATCGATCCTCATCTTGAAATGAGAGGAAACGGCCATTCTCTCACGGGTGAAATCCTTGTCCTTGGGATCGGGGGCTTTCAGCCTGTTTCGCTCCAATACGCTAAGGCTGTATCTTATCTGGGCCGTCTTGGATCGTATCTGCTTCTTTATCGCCATGACATCCTGTAGGCTGGGGGAATCTTTCATTTTCACGCCCACCTTTTCCAGTATTTCCGAAGCGTCCGGATACGCCCCGGCCTCAATAAGACGCTCGCCGGCCTCCAGCAACACCAGTTTTATGTTATGGTTGACCATGTTATTCCGATCCTCTATCTCGATAGCGATATTCTTGTTGTTGGTCAATGCTGAATACTCGTCTAACATCGATACCGCCGCTCTTTCCAGATCTTCCCGTGAAGGGGTTCCGCTTTTCACCAAGGCGTTAATGTCACCTTTGTACATCTCTATGAACTTGCATAGAGGTATCTCATCGCATGTCGTGTAATATGATCCCATAAAATTAGCTTTAATCATAAACAAAAAGAGCCACACCCCATAGACGTGACTCTATCGGGTATGGCTCTTAGGCTCTAAATTATCTGTTTTATATTATCCCCAAATATAGGAATAATAAACTATCATGCATCTATTTAAGGATAAAAAAACGACCCGAACACAAATTCGGATCGTCTCCTTCACTAAAGACGAACAAAGAAATCAATCCTTGCTCCAATTTCCGTAGCAATCTTGGCTATAGCCCTCTCTTTCCAAGGTGTCATGCGCCTTTTGAATGTCATTGTCCTTTGTTCCATCATAAGCGTAAAAAGTCCCATACTCGCCACCGTTCTCTATAACATCCATGGCTTCATCTACATCATAAGGTTTCATAAGCTTTCATTTTAAAGTTAACATCGCAATGCTACGAAATCATATGACAAAACACAAGAACCCTAGGATGTTTGACAACATTGTCATACATCATACCCCTGCCGGCGAAACGAAGTCCATCGCCGTGACAACGGCGGCTATGGCGATGGACTTGGCCCAATTTGCGAGGTCGGATATGTAGGAGAGGTAACGGTACATATGTTTTATTTTGTTTTTAGTACGATGTAATTTGACTCGTCCGTGTTGTAACTTACAAATAACTTTCCGTTTTGTACGGTATCGGTCAACAATACGGCGTTGTCTGTTTGTTCCACAATTTCCACGTTCAAACCCTCCATGAAATCGGGCAACGTCAATGGAACCCGACTTTGTACACTTTGGCAATGCGAATAGATAATATAACTATTGCCGTCCTTATACCAATACAATTGTCCCGGATTTGCTGCCGGGTCAAAGTAAGAAATATAATAGTTTATTTCCTTGAAATAGGTATTAGGCAAATTGTACCCATCATCCGCAAACGGCGACGTATTGATTGCAGCAATATAAAATTTATTGTTATTCGACGGGCTAAAACTTCCTAACCTATAATGCACATCGTTGGCGTTGGGTGCAATTGGGATGTTGGCGTTACGCTTTGCCGGGATTGTTTCCCCGCTTACAAGCGATAACCCCGCCGCCATACCTACCAAATACGTGTTATCGTTCGGGTTGTGCAACATGGCAATCAAACGGTCAATCGGTTTGTCAACGTCTTTTAAATACGTCGTATTTCTAAAGAACGAATAACCGCCCGACGTCAACGCCGGGGAATTAAACGGCTTATCTAATTCTGTTCCCCCTTGTGGTGCGGCTTTAGGTATCATAAACATAGCCTTATAATTGCCCGTATCGACGAACGTTTGTTGTTGGGTTGCCCCGTAACTTTGGCATTCAACTTTGCGGCGTATGTCAATCGTTGTATTAACACAACATTGCGCACCCCGGAAATTATACGACCATGTAAAACGTGCCATTTCGACGGCTCCGGTTAAATCGGGCGTACCGATAACCCCCGGCGTCGGGAACCATGTTTCAATACTTGCGGGGTCGTAACCCGTTTGGCTTTCTGATACCGTGAAATCGTCGCCCTCGTAATCTCCGGGTTCGGTTAATTCCCGCCCGTCGATATAAAATTTGCGGTTCTCATGCTTCATAATCGGGCGCAATTGCGTTGTCGATTGCGACGCCACGGTTATTGGGGTCGTAACCGTTCCCCCGCTTACGTGCGTTAATGCAGTAATAGCTGGGTTATTTGGTGTTTTCCATCCCCTTGTATCGTTGCCCTCGGCTCCCCGTGTGATAACGGGCAACAAATAGATTGAGGAACCAATAACGTTGCCGATATTATATTGACGGTCTAATTGGTCTTTCCACAACGCCCCAATATCGGCGGTTGTCAATCCCACGGTATTTGGCACGACCGGGATAACGTACCCATGTTGGGCGTACAAATGCCAATATAATGAACTTTGGAACAACGGGGCGGTACTATCCGAATGATTAGAAACAATGTTTGCCGACGCCATCAAATCCGCATCGCTCAAAGTGTTTGCCCCAATATATGCCGTTTTAGGCGACAATAAAGTATTGAGGTTAATGTAATACAACAACAATATATCCTTTGTATCGTTGTATTTCGCACGTACATAGAACGCATTTTCATTTCTTCCGGGTTCCGTGTCGTAAACGTGCAATTTGATTAACTTTTTACCGCCTTTGATATTTTCAATATCGGTTTCCATTTGTCCCAAATCGTAATATTCGCCCACCGTTTTCATATACATTGTACCGCCGGAAGACTCTCTTATATTAAATAATATATATGCCGCATTATCGGGTATATGCAAAGGCGCATTATTAAATATAATGCCCCCGGTTGTACTAGTATTAAAGTCATATTCTTTACTAATTAAATTATCGTCTTTATCAAAATAAAATATTGCGGCAATATTGGTATGACTGCCATATTGTGCGCTAAACAACAACGTATCATAAAAAACGTTTGGCAAATTATAACGTTCATACCTAAAACTTGCGTTTGCCTGTGTTGAACCGTCCGGCATGATAAAATAACCGTGTACAACTTCATCCGGGGTTAATGTTTCAATATTATGTTGCCGCAATACATCATCATGCTTTATAACGGTTCCGTCTTGTACAATTCGGATTTGATTGTAATTTAAGCCTTTGGAACCCGTCGATTTTTCAAACAACAATGCCGCATATTGTGCGCCTGCAATATAATCTCCGGTCCTATTATTTCCTAAATACGTTTCGTTTTTGAGGTCGCCGGAATTATAGAACAAATAAAACTTACACGTTGCACCCTCTACGATAATTGGTTTGCGGGATAACAATTTAATAACAACCAAATCAAAATTTGCCGACGGTTTAATGTTTCCGTTATCGGATGCATCGCCGGACAATTCGCCGTAATGGTTCGGTATAACAAACGGTTCGCCTATATAGGTCGCAACGTCCCGCATCTTCATATTAACGGGGAAAATATCTACTTTATTCGTATTCAATTCCCGTTTCGTCGTTTTTATGAAAGCCCCCATATAAGAAACCGCACAATTAATATACAGATACTTTACGCCGCTACCAATATAAAACATTCGGTCAATTATATTGCTTTGTCTGTCGTCCCTAGTGCGATAATTAAACTTTGCCAAAACAACGTTATTTTCGTCTGTCATTGAACAACTCCACATTGTCCCGGACGTGTATGTATATCCGTGCAATACCTTACCCACATAGCCGGAAACGTCCAATTTGTAGCATTTAAAATTTTCGTTTGCGACCAAACCCGAAACGTTGGGATTAAAGTATTGCCCCGCTATTGCTTCCGGCGTAATATCTTCGTCGTCAAACTTTACCGCCATATTGTAAACATCGCTAAAAACTTGCAATGCACTTTCATTCAAAAGTGATAATTCGCCTTTGTCGGCTCCGCTTCCATATTGGCGTATTCTTAAATTGGCATATCCGTTGGGGTTGTCGGATTTACGCATATCCAAAACACAAAGTTTTGCGCCCGCCGGAATTATTCCGGTTGTATTACTATCCAAATATGTATCTTTAATTCGGGTTTCATCAAAGAATATAAAGAAAGCCACGTTTGCGCCCGTAACTTCCAATCTTCCCGTTGGGTTATAAATTCTAAACGTTACGGCATCCCAAAGGTTATTTGCAACATAACTACCCTTTCCCCCGTTATAACTGTATAAATGTCCGTAATCAACGGGCAAATAACCTGAGTAAGAATCATGTTTAATACCAAGGTTTACAATTTCCCTCCTCAAGCTAGTCTCCCTTGCGTCCGTGCCAATCCACGCCCCCGCCTCATGATCA
>OGUL01002897.1_pt1 | contig 10791 bp, 8 predicted proteins | sample 1553651 | NCBI WGS metagenome assembly OGUL01 (sample SAMEA2580048, study PRJEB22360) | human gut metagenome | biome: human gut; feature: human-associated habitat; material: faeces | place: Denmark | collected 2008/2010
TGCCTTCTCTGCGATACCGATAGCACCCTCAGCTGCTGCGAAAGACTCATGACCTGCCAGGAAGCAGAAGCACTCAGTCTCCTCTTCCAGAAGCATCTTGCCAAGGTTTCCGTGTCCAAGACCTACCTTACGGGTATCTGCAACAGATCCCGGGATACAGAAGGACTGAAGACCCTCACCGATAGCAGCTGCAGCGTCAGCAGCCTTACGGCAGCCCTTCTTGATTGCGATTGCTGCACCAACGGTGTAAGCCCAGCAAGCATTCTCAAAACAGATCGGCTGGATACCCTTGATCTGAGCATATACATCCAGTCCTGCATCCTTTGTAATCTTCTCTGCCTCTTCGATAGAAGCGATACCATAGCTATTCAGAACCGCATTGATCTGGTCAATACGTCTCTCATAGGACTCAAATAAAGCCATTTTCGTTACCTCCTGTATTATTCTTTTCTTGGGTCAATGATCTTAACTGCATCAGCAACACGGCCGTACTGACCCTTTGCCTTCTCCCATGCAGTATTCGGATCGTCGCCCTTCTTAATGAAATCAGTCATCTTTCCAAGGCTTACGAACTGATAACCAATAATCTGATCCTCTGCATCCAGAGCGATACCGGTTACATAGCCCTCTGCCATCTCAAGGTAACGAGGTCCCTTCTGAAGAGTACCGTACATTGTACCAACCTGAGAACGAAGACCCTTTCCAAGATCCTCAAGACCTGCACCTACAGCCAGTCCATCCTCAGAGAATGCACTCTGTGAACGACCATAAACGATCTGTAAGAACAGCTCTCTCATAGCGGTATTGATTGCATCACAAACAAGGTCTGTATTCAGTGCTTCCATAACAGTCAGACCCGGAAGAACCTCAGCTGCCATAGCTGCGGAATGGGTCATACCGGAACATCCGATGGTCTCAACGAGAGCCTCCTGAATGATACCCTCCTTAACATTGAGGGACAGCTTACATGCGCCCTGCTGAGGAGCACACCAGCCAACTCCGTGTGTGAAACCGGAAATGTCTTTCACTTCCTTTGCCTGCACCCACTTTGCTTCCTCCGGAATCGGAGCAGCACCATGATGAACGCCCTGCTTTACAACGCACATCTCTTCAACTTCACGTGAAATAACCATTGCAAAAACTCCTTTCAGTTCTGTATGTTGCACCTAAAAAGGTGCTGATTATGGCTTTGCCGACTGCTGATCAACAATTACAGCCATATCTTCAATATGTGTCTTCGGCATACCAGGCTGCAAAACGCAGTATACCTCATACACTTCTATTTTCTCACAAAATGCGCTGTTCGTCTAGTCCTTTTTTTTTATTTCTCGCAAAATGTTGCAGTTTTTACTATTATTTTCAGTATTGTTTTTTATTTTTTTCTTTCAAGCGTCCGAATCCTCTGGATTAGCTGCCACGCAGTCTCATGCAATGCCTCATTTTGAAGCTGCAGTCTGGCATTCTCCTGTTCATAATAATCAAGACGCTTTTGAAGTGCGGCTGCCTGCTCTCTCCAGTCTTGTTCTTTTTGCTCATGATATACCATCTAAGTTCCTCCCTTTCTGCTGCCTTGCCTATTATGTCAATTTTGGTCTCCTGCCATTTTATGGAAACTTTATGGTTACATCATACTCCATATATGGTGCTTTTTCACGCAAATTTTCTCGCATATTTCGACTTTTATGTTACAGTTCATGGATAAACCAATATTGTAGCAAAGCCCGAAGGTGAATGGATTTCACGAGACGGACACTTGAAGCAGGTCTTTCAAAGTAATGTATAATAAGAAAGAACATAAAAGGAACCTGCTGAGTTTGGTCCGTCGACGAAACCATTACACCGTAGGGCTTTCGTTGCATGACACATGAACTGTAACCCAAAAAAGCCGCACACGGAATTTCTTCCGCATGCGGCAGTCTATTGTACCGGTCAGGCCGGCTTTGTCTCATATTTTAGTTCAGTGCAAAACGATTTAACGCTACTTCGAACTGGTCATCTTTCAGTGGGTATCTGACAGTTAAGCTTCTGGTCAAATCAAGGCTGAAAACACCCATAATTGATTTTGCATCTACAACAATACGGTTATAACCTAAGTCTACGTCAAAGTCACATTTGCTTGCCTCTGACACAAAGTCCTGGACTGTTTCCCGAGATAAATGAATTTCTCTTGTAAACACTGCTTTCACTCCCTTCAATATCGGTGATGTCTTTGTCTTTTTGTTACCCTCTGCAGCGTACCGGTTCACTGCATTGACATACTTATAGCACATTGTCTTTATTTTGTCAAATCAACCGGTTAACCTATTTTTTTGCATTATTTGCACTTTTTATTCAAAAAAAGCTCATTTCTTTTTTCTTTTTTATGCACTTTGATATTTTTCTTTTCATCATCATTTAATCATTGATTCCGTATTGAATTATTTTCATACTCGTTTGCACTCGATTCTCTGCATTTTTGCAGAATTTTCGATTGTTTTTCTTATTTCTCAGTCATAATCATTCAAACTTCGTCAAACTCTGCTTTATTCTCTGTTGTACTGTCTCCACCAATGTATACTTCAAACTTTCCTGGCTCGCTGCCATACGTCATATCGATCCGCCAAAAGCGAAGCATAGGCTCGATGATCTCAAACGACACCTCACGGCTCTCGCCTGGCTTTAGCGTAATCTTCTCAAAGCCTTTTAATTCACGTACTGGGCGCACCACACTGCCGCTCACATCACGTATGTAAAGCTGAACAGTTTCCGTTCCCTCACGGTCGCCTGTATTAGTTACCATAACTGATGCCACCCATGCTGCTTCTGCCTCATTTGCTTTCGTATTTGTTTCCCGTTTAATGACAGTTACCGGTGAATAAGAAAATGTGGTGTATGACAATCCATAGCCAAATGAATGCAGTGGACGGTACTCTGTATCAATATAGCCTATGCAAAATGCCTTAGGATCACCTGGATTTCGCGGCCGTCCCCCTTGAAACCTATTATAATACAGAGGTTCCTGCGAGGAGACATTTGGAAAGCTCATCGCAAGACGACCGGTTGGTTCTTTTACTCCAAATAATACGTCAGTAATCGCTGCCGCGCCTTCTGTTCCCGGCATCCACACATACAAAACAGCCTTTGCAAGATCTTCAATCAAAGCGACCTCGATTGGACGCCCGGCAAACAGCACAACAACTACATTATTGTTAACTGCTGAAACCCTTTTTAGAAGTTCCATCTGAATCTCTGGCAATGTGATACAGGTTCTGCTTGCACCCTCTCCAGTCTGACGGAATGATTCGCCCAAAAACAATACCACCTTTGAGGCAGATTTTGCAGCCTGCACTGTCTGCTCAATTGACGCTTCTGCTTCATCTGGCGTCATGCCTTCCTCCACATAATCACGAATTACTTCTTTATCATAGAACATGCTGCAGCCCTTCATAAAATGACAAGCAGTCCCTATATGCTCCTGTATGCATTCCTGTACCGTTTTTATATTGTCATAAGTTGCAGGGAACGACCACGCACCGCAAATCGCTCTGGTGTCTACATATGGACCTGCGAACAAAACATCCGCAGCTTCCTGTTCAGAAAGCGGCAATGTTTTATTTTCATTTTTCAAAAGGACAAATGTTTTTGATGCTGCCTCACGCGCTGCTGCACGATGTGCATCACATAAAATCAGATTTTTCTCGTCCTCCTCACTTGCATCCTTATATGGATTCTCAAAAAGGCCAAGATCATTTTTTAGTTTCAGAATACGAAGCACTGCCTCATCCACAAGTGTTTCATCTACCTCTCCAGATGTTACAAGCTCCTTTAAATAATGAAGATATACATCCGACATCATATCGATATCCACGCCTGCCTCAATGGCAAGCTTTGCTGCTTCTCTCTTATTCTCTGCGATACCATGTGGAATCAATTCTTCTACTGCTGAATAATCAGAGATCAAAACACCGTCAAAGCCTAAATCTTCTCTTAATACCTTTCGCATCAGCCACTTATTTGCAGTTGACGGCACACGATTCAATGTGTTAAATGATGTCATTGCCATTCGGCAGCCACCATCCACAGCACCCTGATAGCCACTTAAATAATCTTGACGTAAGGTGCGCTCTGACAGCTCCACATTGTCATACTCACGACCACCCTCTGGATAGCCGTAGCAAGCAAAATGCTTCAAACAAGCTGAAATGTTTCCCTTTTCTTTTAAATTCTCTGGCGTTTCACCCTGAAAGCCCTCTGTCATCGCCTTTGCAAAACAATAGTTCAGATATGGATCCTCCCCAGGTGACTCCATAACTCTTCCCCAGCGTGCATCTCGCACCAGATCTGCCATTGGCGCAAATGTCACATGAAGACCCGATGCCGCTGCCTCCTTTGCCGCTATCTGCGCGCCCTTTCTAGCAATCTCCGGCTCAAAGCTGCAGCCTTGAGCTAGCGGAATTGGGAAAATTGTCTGAAATCCATTGATTACATCAAGCATAAAAAGCATTGGAATGTGATGTGGCTGCGCGGCCATTGCATTGTCCTGAATCTCCTTTAACTTTGCTGCACCACTTGTTCCGAGAATTGTTCCGCAAAGCTTCATATCCTCTGGCTCGATTTTTGCGCTTCCCATCGGACCTGTAATGAGCATATCCGTTCCATAAAAATTTGCCGTCAGCTGTACCATCTGACCTATTTTTTCCTCCAAGCTCATGTCAGCCAGAAGATCTTTTAACTGTTGTTCTGTCATCGCACTTCTCCTTATTTTTCATTTTCAAGATAACTTGCACGCTCACCGCCAATAAACTTTAATCTCGTGCGTGCACAAACCACGTGTGCCTCTCCAATTTGCTTTGTGCCGATACGCACTGGAACAGCAACTGGACGAAGATGCATTCCAATTAGTGTATCACCAATATCAATTCCAGCGTGAGCCTGAATTGCCTCTACTGCCACAGGTGCCTGCAGCGCAGCATACACAGCAGTCGCAAATGAACCGCCTGCCTTTAGCTTTGGCACTACATTTACCATTGGAAGGCGATATTCTTTTGCTGCTGCCTTCTCAATGATGATCGCACGATTCAAATGCTCACAGCACTGAGCTGCCAAATAAATTTTCTTTTCCTTACAGCAGTTAAGAAATGTCTGTGCCACTGCTTCTCCGATTTCCTCACTTGAATAAGAACCAATTTTATGGCTTGCGATCTCACTTGAAGAACAGCCAACTACTAAGATATCTCCCTCTTCCAATTTTGCCTGTTCCATCAGCTCATCAAATACTGCTTTTGTCTGCTCCTTAATCTCATCAATATGTGTGTATTTTTCTTCGGATATTCCATTCATAGTTATTGCCTGCCTTTCATTAGCGTAATTCCATATTTTTTCAAGTCTACTTTTCCATCTTCGCTCACCACGCCTTCCGCTGCCAGACGTGATGCCTGAACACCAGGGCCGCCAAACACAAATTCATCAGCTAACTCGCCTTTTGAATTGACAACACGATGACACGGTATGGTAGATGGATCTGGATTTTTGTGAAGTGCATTTCCAACAGCTCTTGCCATACGCGGATTTCCTGCCATTTTAGCAACCTGTCCATATGTAGCCACCTTGCCCTTTGGAATCTTCTTTACAGCCTCGTAGATACGCTTTGTCGGACTGTCTGTAACCATACGATAGCTCTCGTCAATCATATTTTTGATAGCATCATCAGGCACTGTTCCATCTAAAATAATCGTACTCCAATGCTCCTTATTCAAATGATACCCTGCTGTTACGGACACAAAGGCAGACCTCCAGTAGTCACGCCACTCGGGGTCTGCCTTTACATTTAAATTTATATAGCCATCTTTCTCATAAGTCCACAAGAAAACTTTTTTGCTGCTCTTAATCCGCACCAACTGCCAATTCGTATCATGAAACGGTGCATCCTGACAAGTATCTGGATAGGACAGGCCAAACGCCAAAGCTTCTTCTCTCGTTGTCATACTCTTCACTCCAATCTTTCGCAGATCACTTCTGCTATTAGTGGAATGATAGCACACTTACGTTTACAAATCAAGCGCCCCACTTCACTGCATAGTACAGTGCCCAGTCCTGATCATTTGCCCACGGATCGTAGTAATGTGCCTTCTTGCCATTTACTGTGTCTGGATATACCATCGCACAGGAAGCCATGCCATCTATAAAGAACAGATTCAGACAACCTCGAAGTGAAGCCTTTGCCTTATGCTCATATGATTTGTCTCCCGTAATCTGTGCGTAACTTGCAAATACATCACCGCTGAGTGTACTCCAATAATGTGGAAAAGTATCGCCATAGCACTCATATTTTCCAAACCAATAACCGTCCCAATGACGAATCGCATTCTCAAACAAGTGATAATCGGCCTGTTTTCCATTAAACAGCTCCAAAAGTTTTAATTGTTTTCTTGCTTCTTCAAGATATTTTTGCTCCCCGCTTATCTGGTAGGCCTGCAGCAGACAGCTTACCGCTGGTGCAACAATGCTCTGCTCATATTTTACCTCTGAAGTTGGATAATTGACGCTAGTCTGCGTAAGCTGATCAGCATGATTTAAAAATGCTTGTGTAAATGCTTCTGACTGTGCTTCAAATCCCGCCTCGTCAAGAAGTGTCTTTAATTCATACGCTTCAATTCCAATGGCATAGAAATGTTCACCACCTGAGCGATAATATCCCATCATTGTCTTATAGGCATTTAACAGATAACGCACGTCCTTCTTTAAACGATACAATGCAATCTGGAAATTTGCCACCCACGGATAATTATAGAGACGATGCCAGTCATTATTTCGATTGATATTGTTATATACCACACCAGTATTCTCATCATACAATTCGCGGTATACATATCTTTCGTACGCATTCAAGCTTTCCATACACTTCGCATCTTCAGGATGACGCTTAAGATATTGTGCCATTATTATGCCCATTGCCAAACGCTCACGTCCTCCATTATGATCAGCTTTGTGACTATAATAAAGTGCATCCTCCTCGCTGTCATATATCAGATACGCACCGTCTAATGCACTGCCTTCTTTTTTATACTGCTGCTTTGTTGCAAGGAATTGACTTCTGCGCGTCAAAAGTATATCTACTGATGCACTGCAGTAAAAGAGAGCATGCGTATGCGTTTCTCCTGACCAAATATCAAAGCGATACTCTCCTTCTTTTTCTGCTGGATACTGATACCAGACAGAATAAGCAGGTTGTGAATATTTATCATTCGTCTCATCAATGCGAACATGTTTAATTTCTTTTTCATTGAATTTTACAAAAAGCTTCTGCGCCATTTCTTTATTTTTTGTCTGGACACAAAATTCAAAGTTTTCTCCCTGAATGCATGTCATCTGCTCTGCCTTCACAAGCAAGAATTCATCCTCATTTAAAAGTCTGTTGTAAAAATCATCCTTGCCCTGATGCCAAAAAAGCTTCCAACAAATCTCCTTCTTCTCACCTGGCTCAAATACACCAAGTTTTGGATAAAAGAGAAAATCACCGCGATCTTCGCTTCTAGCTGAAAAATCACGTTCCACACCATAGCCTATGATGCTTCCCTTTGTTAATACAAGTCCCAGATGTGGCGCTCTTCCTCCCTGGCGAAGTGCCATCACATAAGTAGCATTTTCGCCGATAAACAGATGTGCATTACAGCGCTTCTCAAGACCAACCTCTGCCTTTTCATAGCTGTCATTAAATGGCACATAGATATATGCATCCTTCTCCTTGATAAAAAGAGGTTCCCCTGATACATTTTCAAATGTGTAGCATTCCTCTAATTCTCCATTTTCCAAAACAGACAATCTTCTTGTCACATTCAATCCCATTGGAACTTTTACACTTCCCCAGCACTTTTCACCTTCAACCCAGTTCATCTGCGATGGGTCATCCTTATGGCTTAAAAACCATAAGCCTCGCTCATCATTTCCAATAATCGATTCACCTACACATCCAACTGTTGGCATATTCATTTTGTCTCTCCTCCATTCTCATCTTCTTACTTTTATTATTTCTCGCACACTTCAATGATGGTCTGTGCCTGACGCAGTCCATCTCCGAACGCATGCACACTTACTCTTCCTGGCTTGCAATAAAGTTCAAGCATTACGCTTGCACAGCCATGATACAAATGAACGCTATTCTCCTGATATGGCTCATTGCTGCAAATATCGCCATTATCAACACCAACTATCTTCGCTGCTCCCTCTACTGCAAAGTGAACCTTGCCGCTCTCACGGAAACACGAATTACCATTTTCATCCACAGCACGAACTGTCAGCAATAAGTGCTGTTTCTTCTCTGGTATACCCAAATTTACAGTACTTACGCATTCCTTATGATCACACTCCTGGTCAAATGCCAGTGCGACTGCCATACCTGGTGTCACCACTTCATGACGGCAAGCTTCTTTGCCATTTTGATAACCAACGACCGTAACCGTTCCCGGTTGCCATGGCAAAAATCCTGTAATGATACCGTTTTTGCACTCAGATGGACGCGGAATGAAAAACTGCTTTCCATTTAAGAACAGATGAACCTCATCACAATTTGACGCAATCATATACGGAATCAACGTCTTTCTGAATTGTGGGAAATGCCAATGATCTGCATAGATTGGACTGTCCCAATGCTCCTTTACTCCTTCATCATCAAGGGAGTAATCCATAACAGAAAAATGAACAACAGGTTCTTCACTCCAGATGCTCTTTAACATATAAGCAACTGGACGATACTCATTGTTTGTGCGAATCAGTGCACCACTCCAACCCTTTGCAGGATACCCCATAGACTCGCCTAGATAATCATATCCTGTCCAGATAAAGCTTCCTATACAATAATCGTACTCAAAAGGAATTGCTGACGGAATCTGTTCTGTAAAGTTTTGCATTTGATCATAATGACCGCAAAAATATTCATATACCTCGGTTCCTAAAATCAACTTATTTGGAATCTGTTCATGAATCAGCTCATACCACTGCTCCTGATAATTACATGAAATGATATCGACAATTTCTGCGATCTTTGCAATGCGGCTGACACGCTCCTTAGCATCGTAAATCTCTGTGTCGCTGACTTCGTCAACAAACTGCTGAATATCTTTGATCTTACTCAAATCAACATTGCTCTCCCACTTAAAATGAGGATTCATTGCATATGTGATTGGACGCGATGAGTCGAGGCTGCGAACCTTATCGGACAGCTGTTTTAAAATCGCAAGCATAGAATCCTGTCCCTGATTTTCAACTTCATTTCCAACACCCCATATCACGATGCAGGCGCGGTTACGGTCACGCTTTACCATTGCTTCAACATCTGATTCCCAGTTTTTGTCAAAGTAGCGTCCATACAGTCCGCCCTTCCATTTATCAAAACATTCCTCATATACATAAAAGCCCATCTCATCGCACAGATCAAGAAATTCCTCTGAGTAAGTGTGATGTGCTGCACGTATTGCATTGCAGCCAAGCTTCTTTAAATGAGTAAGACGCTCTCTCCAAACTTCTTTTGTCACAGCTGTTCCAAGGCAGCCTGCCTCTTGATGAAGACATACACCCTTTAACTTAGTCGAAACACCATTTACAAGTAGTCCTTTCTTTGTATCAAATATCACCTCTCTAAGACCTATTACAAGTGATACACTATCGCTTTCTGTAGAAACAGTTAAACGATAAAGATTCGGATTTTCTGCTGACCAAAGCTTTGCATCTTTAATATAGAAGGTAAGCATTCCATTCGCTCCCTCTGCAATAAAAACTGATTGTTTTGAGTCTTGTGTAATTGGACACATAATTCCCTGAACAGCACTGCTCTGTCCAGTCTCGACCTGAATGACGGCAGTGAATTTTGCAGCACTCTCTGTTTCTTTTGAATCCTTTGCACATTCTGTTTCTGCGATTTTTTCTATTTTGCTATGTACTTGAATATTCCACAAATCAAGATGATTTTCTGGAACAATACGAAGTGTCACGTCGCGGTAAATTCCGCATCCGCTGTACCAGCGGTCTGCCGGTGAAATAGAATTATCCACACGCATCAACAGCTCATTGTCACCACTCTGCACAGCATCTGTAATATCCATCTTAAATGAACTGTAGCCATATTTGTGACTGCCAATTTTCATACCATTTACCCAAAGCACTGCGTTTTCATACACACCGCCAAAATAAAGAAGATAACGTTTACCTTTCTTCTTTTCCTCAATATTCAGAGTCTTCTTATACCAGCCAATTCCCCAACGGTCACGAAAGCCCTGTGACATTCCATCTTCCATTACTTTATTAAATGGTCTGCTTACTGCCCAGTCATGTGGAAGGTCAACTTCTGCAAATTGCAGGTTTTCCAACTCTGTGCGAACATCTTCCCCTGACTGTTTTCTTTGTAATTCTTTTTTCTTTGCTGTCTTTGCATCAATTGGTGTGCATGGCAAAAATGCAAACTGCCATCCACGATTGATTAGCTTTTCTTCTCTCATTATTCTGCATCTTTCCTTCTGGTTTTAATATTTGTAACTATTCAAAGCCATGCTACATTGCTTTTTTCGAATGATCTTCTTAATTATATATTAAAAGTTCAGCGACACATCCTCACAGCGCTTAATTGAAATATGACCAGCAGTATCTGCTCCCTCTTTTCCAAAACGAATATCAGAGAACTTAACATGCTTAATCTCATGTCCAATCTTATCAAAACCACATAGTTCAATTGCATCGCACTCATGCCATTTTGCTTCGTGATCCTGATAGATGCCAGTCAATCGAAGATTATCAAATGTACAGTCTGAAAAATATGGCTGG
>OGUL01002900.1_pt1 | contig 10779 bp, 6 predicted proteins | sample 1553651 | NCBI WGS metagenome assembly OGUL01 (sample SAMEA2580048, study PRJEB22360) | human gut metagenome | biome: human gut; feature: human-associated habitat; material: faeces | place: Denmark | collected 2008/2010
CTAAATTTCAAATATTTCAAAGAACTCTTTTAGATTTTAATGGGACAGCAATGATTTTATGTAACAAGCCATACATTCTTTTTCTTTTCTTACGGTAGTAATTAATTTGCTTTTTTCCACCTTACGTTACCGTAAAGTTAGTATTTTGATAATAGTGCTATAATAATAGCATTCCCCTATTCTCTTATCAAAAAAGTCTGTTTCGCTGTTGAAATCCCCCGAAAGCTTGATATATGTATGAAAACAAATATAATATTGTCAAGTAAGAACGATAGCTCTATACTAGACCGTCAGGTAAGGGATTGTCCTGATGTCAGCGAAAAAACAGTTCCACAGAGAATTCCCAAAAGATACAAAGAGGATATCAAGAGATTACAGGAGAGATACGATCTATATGAAGGCTTGGTCATTAATGTGTCTCTCAAAGATTTCAAAGGCATATGTGAAAGGGATTATCCAAAGATTGAAGCTTACTTGGGATTAAGGAAATACCTGTTACGTACTTTCGGAGTAACCCTGAATATACACTCACAAAAGACTAAGGGTGATTTCGATAAAAATACAGATGAACCATAAATTTTGTATAACCGGGGTTAGCTGGAGGCAAAGAGTAAAGGAATGTAGTGTAATGATATACATAACTCCTATGAGGAGATAAAAGTGTTATAAAAAAGTGTGCAAATCGTGTACATTTTATAATAGAAGTACATTTTTTGTAGTATATTTTATAACATCTACATTATCCTACCGGTTATGTATTACATACTCTCTACTATCGTATACCCTCTGTCTCCGACTTACCCCATTCATCTTAAAACAAAAACATGCATAAAATTACATTAAATGTCCCCGATGGGATCAAATACCTTTCAGACTGGCACAATTTATGGAATACCCTGCTGCCGGAAGGACAACATTACATTCTAAACAAACGTATATGCGGATGCGGAGCTACCGAAGCTTATCTAAGATCTGGTAGAAAGATCATATTAGCCAGTCCCAGAAAGCATCTGCTCTATAACAAGTATTCCCAGCACCTCTCCGATAACCTGCACCTGTACCGGTATCAGGGGGATAAGAAAAGGTATTTTGAAAACACAGGCAATACGGAAAAGGATATTCTTGCCTTTAATAACGAACTGGGCAGATACGTACAATCCGGGGGAAGAAAGATACTGACTACCTACGATTCACTAGGGAAAATTCAAGAAGTCCTGATTAGTTCGGGAGAATGCCTGCAGGAATGGACCGTTGTTGTGGATGAATTCCAGTCCATGTTCTGTGACTGCCAGTACAAAGCGACGACAGAGTATGAATTCAGCATGATACTCGGAATGTTCTCCACCGTAGTTTATCTCTCCGCCACACCGTTTCTTGAATCCTATCTGGATATGACCGGACTATTCGGAAGTCTGACGGTGTATGAACTCCTGTGGCCCGCGAACATGACACAAATTCCGGAAGTGGAAGTGATCAAGTCCAGAAAATCCGTTGCCAGCCTGTGTGCCCGACTGGTGGATGACTATCGGAAAGGAAACGGCAAGTCAATTCTGGTGGACGGTGGGAAGTTTATTGCCGGGGAAGCCGTATTCTATATCAACAGCATTTCGGAGATAAAAAAGATCATACAGGAAAACAACATACGTCCGGAAGAAGCCAATATCATCTGTTCCTCAAAACCGGAGAATATCAGGAAACTGGACGAACTCTCACAAAAGACGGGCATGAAATTCAGGATCGGAGATATCCCACAAAAAGGAGAGCTTCACAAGATGTTCACTTTCTGTACCTCCACTGTATATATAGGTGCCGATTTCTATTCAACCAACGCATATTCATATATCTTCGCCAATCCCCGTATTAGCAGCATGACTGTGGATGTATCGGTGGACCTACAACAAATAATAGGACGCCAGAGACTTGAGGAGAATCCTTTCCGCAACTCGGCTACTCTTTATTTCAACACCAGGGAGTCCAGAGTGGACCGGCAGGCACTTGAAGAAGCGGTCAGGGAAAAGAAGGAGAAGACCCAAAGACAGATTAAGAACTATACAGTCGCCCCCTATAAGAATGAAATGCTCCAAATGATGGAAGAAACAATCAGAAAGTATGGGCATAAGGAGCACTACTGCTGCATTGTCAGAGATAGTAATGGCAGAGTATGTGTCATCGAAAATGAAATTCTGGAGATAGCAGACAGGAGAGCCTGGGAAGTGACAAACATGATCTATAACAATGACTTCTCTATGTACCGTGCATTGAAGGCCGGAGTGAATGTGACAAAGGCTACCGACAGTAATAATCCGGAGATACAAAGAATCTTCACCGAATGGAATATGGACAACCAATTCGCCAGAAAGGCCAGGATGTATTGTGACCTGCGCGAAAGGGTTCCACATATTCTGGAAGAATGCAACTTTATTGAAAGGAAATACAAGGATTACTACGATGCCCTGGGAAGGGAGGGCTTTGAGAGCTCATACTGGCGGGAGGACTATATAAAACAAGCTCTTGCCCCTGTTTCCATGAAGTTATTACCCAGGAATGAAATCGCCGGTCGACTGATGAATGTACTGAAAGCGGGAGGTGAATATACAAGATCGGAAGTAAAGGAAATCCTTCGGGGAATCTATCATGAACTGGGTATACAGGGTAAACCGAGCGCATCCGATATTACCGGCTATCTGACTTGTGAAGAGAAGAACATTAGGATCAAAAGGACAGTGACAGCAATGTTCAGAATTATCTCACATGCACGGAAGAAAGTCTCCCTGTTTCCCAGAATCACCGATGTAAACCAACCGCAGGAATATGACGTGGACAAGCTGCTGGAAATTATCCGGAATGGCACCTACTATCATCTGAAACCTAAAGTGGAAGCCGTCAGGAGTGCCGGAACTAAAGATGAAAAAAACAGGAAGAAAGCCCTTCTCCCCGTAGTTACTTGGAACGGAACCTTCAGGTCCAGACATAAGAATGAATGCACAGTCTATTCCTCCTATACGGCTCTCGATTTTGACCATATTGAACCAAAGGATATGCCAGCATTTGCCGGGTGGTTGCAGGGATTTTCATGTGTTTATGCCTATTTTGTTACTCCCGGCGGAACGGGGTACAAAGCGATCATCATCCACGATAACTGTGAGCCGCTTTATCACTATGATCTATATGGACAACTGCTGAGGCTGTTTAATTGCCCCTGGATAGATAACAGTACCACGGATCTGGCCAGAGGAAACTATCTATCCTATGATCCGGCCTTGTGGAAGAATCCAAATCCGATACCTTTTCACTTTGTACCGTCAACACCAGAACCTGTCATACCAAATACGATGACAGAAACCGTTATTAGGGATGTACAAGGAGAACCTGTTCTGGTACAGGACGAATCCTGGGTCGAAGGTTTCCTGAACCGGTTGAACAGGCAGGTGATATCTGATGACAGCATTATCCGGATATTGAGAAAAACATGGAACGGGAACTCGCTGAGTAACGGCAGGAATAATACGGCCATGGCTTATGCGGGTATCTTATGCAAGGCCGGGGTTGAGCCGGGTAAGGCAAAGGCATTCATAGAGGAACTTATCCCCGGTTTTGATATAACGGAAATAATCGAATACGCTTACACCAATAATATATTCGGGTGTGAACGTATGCGGTACAGAAATAGAAAATGAAAAAATTTAACTAACTTAAAAAAAAATTATGGTACTGAATAAAAGTACAGGGAATATGTATGCTTTCGTTTCACATACATATAACCCGTTAAAAGGTGAATGTGAACACTCCTGTTCTTATTGTTTTATGAAACGTAACCGTCCTCTTCCTCCCTTGCGTCTGGAGCTGAAGGAATTGAAAGTGAATCTGGGTGAAGGCAACTTTATCTTTGTGGGTAGTAGTACGGATGAATGGGCGGCTAATGTCCCGTCAGAATGGATTGAGCAGGTGCTGGACTATTGTGACGGTTTTGATAACAGGTATCTCTTCCAATCCAAGAATCCCGCCCGTTTTCTGGAATATCTGGAAAAGAACCATACGCTATCATTATCTTCACCCATGAATTTCCAACAGAGAATTCTAATCTTTTTTCTATAGTCCATGGTTGCCTGCCAGTTTTTAATGCTTTTGGCCGATTTTTCTGATGTTCACAGAAATACCGGTTCCTGTAGTTCTTTTAAGGACGAATGTATAACTCTGGAACAAGGGAATGTGAAACTGTTTCACTATTGACAAGACCTTACGAACTATCTTTCATATAACTTCGCATCAGTGGGAAAAGTCACATTCCTTTTCTGGACCATAGAATCTATAAAAGTGGTATCAGGGATGATCCGTATCATTATCATCCTTGATTCACACGGATGTTTTCTATCGGGATGACATAAATTACATAATACTATGGATTTGTACGATATTATAATATTATTGAATAAAAAAGGTATATTAAATGAAATCCACACTCATACATTTGTAAAACGAAATATAAGTTTTGATTATTGTCGGATGTATATTAATTCTTGTATGAAAAATCCGGTAGAAAATCTGATCTTATAATTCCATACCGCTTTACTCGATATAATGAACGGTGTTATTCGTAATAATTGAAGTTATTAACCTTAATATATAATACTATGAACAGACTTGTTGGGAGTTGTAATTGTACGCTTTCTTATTGGATAAGTGTAATATTTATTTATTTCTTCTTATTGTTTCCTGTCAGTTTCTTATCTTCCCAAACTTTATTGAGACAGGATAAGGATTGTATTTTGGGAAATGAAATACAGGTAAAAAAGCAGGTGGGTTACATCGACGGGAGTGACGGTTTGAAAGGCCTGAATGTACTATGGGATTTTAGTACCTGGAAAACGATAAATGAAAATTATACCATTAAGTCTTTTAATACGGGTTTAAACTCCGTTTCTAAATACGAACATCGTACTTTTTATGATTATCAGTTGGAAGACGATACCTTATTTTTATGCGGATATAAAAATTCTACTGCCCACGTCTCTTATCCTCTTCCGGAAGTTTCTTTAATATACCCGTTAGGATATGGCGATAGTATTTCAAGTTACTTTTATGGAGTAGGAAATTATAGCAGCCGTGTCGGTTTAAAAGTTTATGGAAAAAAAGAGATCCGTGTGGATGGCTTGGGGACACTTGTTCTCCCTTCCGGTGATACAGTACCGAATGTTATCCGGGTGCATTCGGAAAAGATCATGCAATATCAATTCGGTTCCGAAATATTTTTGGAATCCGATTCTCTTTTAATTCCTCCGACAGATTCCATCATTGATCATTTATGCAGTGGGCACAATCTGATAAAGACGGATGTTTTTGAATGGTATATGGAGGGATACTGCAAACCTGTTTTCGAGATGATAAAAAACACGTCGTACCAATCAGGGAACCCGTATAAATATTTTAGTACAGCCTTTTATCGCCCGGTAGAAGAACCGGATAATCTTAATGACATAAGAACACGATCGGGCAAAAAAACGGAAAAAGACCCTCAAACAAATACTCAGAGTGACGAAATCTTTAATTTCAATCCTTCTTTAGATGCGGGAAAGCAGAATATATTATTGGAATATAACAGCGTTGAGGGTGCTACTGTCGATGTGATGCTTTTTGATATCCAGGGACGCTTGCTGTTTCATGATAATTTCAGAGAACAGTATTCAGGAAAATATCATCTGTGTATTGATATCTCACGGTATACACAAACGGAGTTCGTTGTGAGACTCGCTGTGAATGAAAAAATATATAGTAGAAAAATATTTGTAAAATGATAGTGCTATGAAACCGTCCATACTTTATTTATTAATAACTGTTCTCTGTGTGTCACAGCTGCATGCGCAGACTGTATCAATGTCCAATCCCAGTCCTGACGCCGCTAATTTAGGATGTGTTACCAATATTCCGGTCAGCCTGCATACGGGAGCGATTAAACCAACGATCGATCTATTCGATTATACAGAAAACGGATTCCATTTATGTGCAAATATGAGTTACTCCATGTCCGGTGCGAGACCCGATCTGAGGGCAGGCTGGGTCGGACGGTATTGGAACCTAAGAGCGGGAGGAGTTATTACCAGGATTATAAATGGAAAACCTGACGAAGATATAAATTACGGGTATTTATATCATGCGGATAAATTAAATGATCTGGATTGGGCTAAAGCCTATACAGATGAAGTCATTAAAAAGTATCGTGACTATTTTATTGATATGGGTGAGCACCCGGACGAGGCACCTGATGATTTTTATTTCGAAGCGAATGGGATCAGTGGGCATTTTTTTATAGGGAAAAATAAAGAGATACACGTTGTAGGGCAACCCAATATAAAAGTTGAAATAGATTTTAACGATAGAATGGGAACTCTCTATTATACTGATACATTTTATAGAATAAGGATTATAACGGATGACGGTACTGTATATCATTATGGCGGTCGTGAGGATATTATAGAAAGTTCTCAAGCGTTTTTGGTCGATGGAGAAACACTACCGTACGCAAATGCATGGCATTTGAATAAAATCACATTACCCAATGGAAGAGAGGTGGCGTTTGAATATACAGAACTGTATGTCGATAATTCCTTTTCAGTGTCCCACATATATTTTCTTTCGGAAAATGAGGTGCTAAATTTTGATCTGTCGACATTTTCTGCCAAGAATATTATGCGTCATTGTTACTTGAAAAGCATTGAAAGTGACAATATTAAAATTAATTTTAACATATCAAACTTCTCAACGAATTTAAAAAATGAAAACTGGAAAAAACTGGATGAGATAACAATATATGACAAATTACAGAATCGGACAGTCAAACGTTTCAGTTTTAATTATCTTAATGATTACTTGATGACGTTGCAAGAGTCCGGTTCCGATTCATCGATTGTAATACCTCCCTATCGGTTCAGTTACAATGACCCGATTTATTTTGATACGAATGAGTTTGTTTTCGGGCCTAAAAGGGATGTTTGGGGATATTATAAGGAGGATTGCAACACTCATTTTCCAAGAACTCTGGTCGATGACAGAGGATACCGTTATTTTGCATTAGCCAAACAGCCCTCTTCGCGTTCTACCAAAACCGGTATATTGGAGGCTATCGAATATCCCTCAGGGGGAATAGTCGAATTTGAATATGAACTGAATGACTATTCCAGATACCGCTATATCACATCATCTATAAATGGTCTTTTTATGATAGACAAGGCATACGGAGATGCTGACGAACTAAAAACCACACAGTTAAAAAACGGTGAGATCCTTGAGGTTACAGGAACTGTTGAAGCGAATGTATATTTCGTGGACGAAGGGTTGACACAAGAGTATTCCTACTTCACAAGATTAACTACCGGCAAATATGACAGAAGGTTCTTCTTTGAACAGATCGGGCTTCAACTTCCGTCTGATGTTATGGAGTCATACCGGTTTATGATCTCTTACAAAGGTTTAAGCAATTCAATGAATGAAAAGTGCGGGGGATTACGCATAAAAAGTATCGTTTATAAGGAAAATGAAGATAAGATTGTAAAAAGAGCCGACTATGTATATACCATAGGATATAGGAACGGGGCTGATCTGACTACAGAACAGTCAAGCGGAATATTGGGTTGCAAACCTATTTTTGAATATGCGTTTGTCAAAGGAGGGGGTAATGCTATATGGTCGATTCCTGTCAATACAGCCCAATTGACAGACGGCAGTCCGGTAGGGTATTCGGAGGTGACAGAGATCATTTCGGATGGGCAAGGAGTACAGCAGGGGTATACTATTTATTTTTATTCGAATTTTGATCGTTATCCGGATCTCGGGCCGATATACGGCTTTACCAATGTAGCCGGTGATACGGGGACACGTGATAGCCAAGCACATAAGAGGGGAAAGTTATTACGCAAAGAGATCCATGCCAATGACGACAGACTGGCCCAAAGTGTGGACTATTATTATAAATGCATGAATGCCGATACTGTAATAGCCTTAAAAACGGCAGTACTTCCTGCCGTGAAAAGTGGCATAGTCACATACTTGTTCGGCTCTTTTTTTGTTTGTAACAAATATTCGGTGTCCAATTTATTGGTGAAGGAACAAAGGTCAGATTATGCGCTTACGCCGACTATGAAATCTGTTGATCAATGTATACAATATAAATACAATGAGTACAATCAATTGATAGAGAAGGATGTGGAAAGTAGCGATGGAAATCATTTGATAACCCGGTATAAATATCCGCATGATTATATCGATGTAAATTCGTCTGATAAAAACGATATCTATATAAAAATGTTTGATAAGCATATTATCGCTCCCGTAATAGAGGAGACACAATACCGAAACTCTTCACTGGTGGAGAAAACCCGGTCGGAGTATCGTTTTGACAATGAAGTCCCCTATCTATACTCATCGGCAAAAAGTTATGATCCTGTTTCTGATAATTTTCAAGCGGACGTATGTAATACGAAGTGTGATTCAAGAGGAAATGTTCTTTGTTCGATATTGGCCAATGGTCTTCAGACTGTATATTTATGGGGGTATAATTATAAATACCTGGTTGCAATAATAGAAAATGTGACATTGGAAGAAGTGGAAACAGTCCTCGGGGAAACATCCGAGAATTATGCGGCCCAATCCTCACCGGATCTATCGAAGATCGCATTGTTGCGTAAGGAACTGAAGAATTCCCGAATAACAAGTTACACATATAAACCTTGTGCCGGGGTCTTAACAGAGACGGATGCAGCCGGTCATACTATATATTATGAGTATGATACGTTAGGACGTTTAATCTCAGTATCTGATGAAAACCGGAACAAAGTGAATGCTTATGAATACCATCATAGAAGAATAACCGATTAATGACTATGGACTTATGAAAAAGTATGAACTTATTATATTTTGCATATTCAGCATGTTTACCCGGGAGGTATTTTCACAAAATGACTCGCAGAACCATATAGTGTCCACCACTTTCCTGGATGAGACAGGTACCCGGAAATTAGATGTGGTAAGCTATTATGACGGGCTCGGAAGAGAGACGCAGACTGTTCAGAAAAATGTAACATGCACCCAAGGCGACTTGGTCAGTTGCAAGGATTACGATGCAATGGGGCGTGTTTGCAGGGAATGGATGCCTCTGCCCTTTTCCAATAATAACGGTGATTTTATACAAAGCAGTGTATGGACGGACAGAGGTGCGGACGAACCCTATACAAAAATTATTTATGAGCCTTCTTCCCTTGGCCGTATATTGAATACTTGGGGGGTGGGTGCGGAATGGCACCGGCGTAAAGGCATTGAGAATAAATATCTGGTTAATGACAATTCCGATTTGTTGTCTGCCGTCTGTTTTGAAGTCGAGAATGACAGACTGAAGAAAAAGGGGAAATACAAAAATAGTGAATTATATGTTGAATATACCAGTGACGAGGACGAACGTGAAATATATGTCTTTAAAGACAAGTCCGGAAATCTGATCCTGGAGAGACGGGTCGACGGAAGTGAGTGTGTGGACACTTATTATGTATATGACGAACGCGGAAGCCTCCGTTTTGTACTTCCCCCTCTGGCGGCAGATGCATTGGCCTCAACAGCAGACGGCCTTTTCGAGGTGGAAAACGACAATGTATTGGGAAAATATGCTTATGTTTATAAGTATGATTCAAGGAATAGGTGTAACTATAAAAAGTTTCCGGGATGCGCGGGGATTAATATGGCTTATGATGTCCGTGGGAATTTGATCTTTACAGATAACGGGGAATTACGGAAAAAAAGGTTGATGGAGTTTTACCGATATGACAAATATGACCGAATTGTCATGAGGGGAGTGATCTCCTCCTCGGGTTCTGTTTGGGGGTCTACCCGCTATCACGGTACCTGTGAGAGCTATACCGGTAATACCCGTTGTTATGGATATTCAAACAGCACGGGTTTGAATATAAAACCGGAAAATATACATGAAGTCTATTATTATGATGATTACAGCTTTCTGAACCTGTTTGGAGACCGCATCGATTCCCTGTCTTATAAACCGAAAGAAGGCTATGGCGTGAAGTATGTCAACGGGGAAGCGGCGCATTTGTCTTCCAACGGTCTGCAAACAGGGCACTTAAAAAAAGTTATTGATGATGATGACAAATTGTTTATAAGCGCATTGTATTATGACAATAAGAAGCGTCTTGTTCAAAGTCGTACGAATAATTACATGGGTGGGTATGATTGTTATTATTATCAATATGATTATGTAGGCAATGTGTTACGTCAGGCGCATAATCATAGTAATCCGACCGATGCATTGTTTGGTTATGAGGAGGTGTATACGTATGGTTATGACGCGGCCAAACGTTTGACCGATTGCAGACATAAGCTTAAATCCGGGCAGGAACGTTTGTTATATCGTAATTCCTATGATGAATATGGCAGGGTGATAGAAAAATCGTATACGGAGAAATGTAAAACTACATATGCCTATAATATGCGGAATCAGCTGACGGGTATACAGGCTGATGATTTATACAGCCAGACTTATACTTTTACTAACGGAGGAAACATAGAACGTACAGACTGGTATTGCGATTACGTTGATTTTCGCCATACCTATGCATATACTTATGATAAATTAGACAGGCTTGTGAGTGCGAAGCATACCGCAAATGACGATATAGCAAGTCAGTTCGTTGATTATCAAGAATATGATGGTGAGCCGATATATGACGTAAGCTATGAATATGACAAACATGGTAATATAACCCGTCTTCAGCGTTTGGGATA
>OGUL01002904.1_pt1 | contig 10769 bp, 8 predicted proteins | sample 1553651 | NCBI WGS metagenome assembly OGUL01 (sample SAMEA2580048, study PRJEB22360) | human gut metagenome | biome: human gut; feature: human-associated habitat; material: faeces | place: Denmark | collected 2008/2010
CGGGATCTATGGGTATCATTTTTCCACTATATGCCTTTTTGAAAAGCTGACGGACTACACTTAATGATTGTATTACCGTTGTACGTGCATATCCTTCTTCTTCGAGTCCCTTTATCATGTCAAGAATATGTGTTGGACGGACCTCTATTAACCTCATGTAACCAATATATTCTCTTACTCGCTCAAAACCATTTACATAGTTACTTAAAGTGGTTGCTTTAACAGAATGCACCACATAAATAAGCATCCATTTTTCATACCACTTTGAAACAGAAATTCTAGGATCATATCCTGCAATTCCGGGGGAAACATTAGCAAGGTAGGCATTTCTTTCTTTTTTTAGATGTTGTAAATTTGTACCATAAATTGAAAACGTTTTTCCTGTACCGCGAACGAAAATTCTGGCCTCATATCGTCCATCTTTTCTTTGATATAATCCTTTTCCTAATTCTTTACCCTTTAAGTTTTTGCCCATAACACCACCATCCTTTCTGATGATAATGCATGGCACTGGATATATATTTTAGCACAACAAAAAAAAGCTTTCAAGACTGCCGATCTATCCATTTTTGAAATTTTTTCTTATCAATCAGTGTTCTGCGCCCAATCCGTACCATGAAACAGTTTTCATTCATCAATGATCTCATTGTTTTCTCAGAAAGTCCTGTAAGCTCACAGGCTTCTTTAACGGATATAAGAATTTTATCGTTGTTTGCTTCCGGCTGTGTTTTTTTTCGCAACATATATAACCGGTCAATATCTGCAGGCAGATGATATTGACCGTTCCTCCTCTCTATTATATAAATTCTAAAAAAGGCTGCCTGCTGGCCTTATAGATTAATCCAATGTTCTACGTTCCTGTTGGCTGACATAATACTCCACTGCTTCCTGTAAACTGCATCCTGCCCTATGGCTTCGACTTATTACACTGCTTTTATTTATTCCTAATTCCTCACAGCATACTTTAAGCGATGGATAAACAGTTCCATGATATTCAAATTCCGGGTTACTTAACATTTTTTTCCTTTTTCTCGTCATAAAATGTGTAAACGATTCTTCAAGAGAACAATTCTTATCTCGTGCTCTTTGTCTCACACATATATCATCAATACCATATTTTTGACAACATGCCCGGAGACTTCGATATTCTATTCCTTTAAATGTGAATTTTTGTATTCTTTCGGCAATCATATCTTTATTTTCAATAAAATGCTCCAATGATTCTTCCATAGTACAATTCAATCTATATTTTCTTGAAGATACACTGTCAGCGTTGACTCCATATTCCAGACAGCATTCTTCCAAAGACCTATAGGTTTTGTCTCTAAAAATAAATACCGACGGCTGTATTTCCATTCTGGCTTTCTTTATGAAATGATCCAAAGATTCTTCAATGCTGCATTCTGTTGTTTTGGCACGGTTACGCACACTGGAAGCATTAACTCCGTATTCAGCACAACATGCTGAAACACTTTTATACTTTTTCCCTTTATAAAAGAATTGCATTTTCGGTGTTTCTGTTTCCTTTTTTTGAATATAATATTTCACAGCTTCTTCCCATGTACACTTTTTTCGCCAAGCTCTACTGCGTACACTAGATTCATTAATTCCATAGAATTCACAACATTGTCCAAGTGAGATATATTTATTTCCCTCATAAAAAAAAGCCTCTTTCGCACGATGCCTTTCTTTAGACATCACCTGATTTTCAGGAATTTCTTCTTTTTTCGTTACTTCTTTTGGCATACAACCTTCCATATGAGAGATAATTTCTTCCATAACATCCGCGTGAGGACGTTTCGCTTTAAATACTGCTGAACTTACTGACTTTGGCTTTAATCCATACGCAAGACAACATTCCGTAAAATTTTTGTATTCTTTTCCACGGAATTCAAAGGCTCTTTTCTCTTTAGATTTGATATAATGTGTAATCGCACGTGTAGAAGAAACCCCATTTTTTTCCATATACAAACGTACGGATATAGGATTTATTCCCAGGTCTTCACAACATTGAGGCAGTGATGGGTATTTCACACCATGATATGTGATTTCATGTGCCTTTTTCCATTCTATTGCCCGTTCAATCGCTTCCTGTGGTGTGCATTTTCGATTCCATATATCGGTCTTGACAGAATCTTCGTTTAAATCATAAAATTCGCAGCAGGTCTTAATGCTGGCCCATTTTCGATTTCGGAATATGATCTCTTTACTTTTTTTCAATTCAATAAAATGTGTAATCGCTTCTTCAGTTCTACATTTATATTGATTCTGATACGCCATTACACTACGGTAACATATTCCATAAAAATTACAGCATTTATGCTTACTTTCAAAAGTTCTGCCATTGTACACAAATTTGAATTTCTCCATGTAATTTGATCTGATTTTACGTGGCATAAAAACTTCTTTCCTCCTTTTGGCGTGATTGGATCTGATACATGTCAAAACATTTTGCCAAACAAAAAAAGACACTCCAAGAGTCCATTTTACTCTTTTTGTGTCTTTATCGGTTGATCCGCAGACGCGGTATAAAGTATAAAATTCTGACCTCGTATCAGAATAAAATTTTATGCAATCTGCCTTGCAAAATGTTCAATTTTATCGTATCATTCCAGATATTTAATGTCAATTTCACTACAGGCTTTAAACAGTAGCAGCTGCGTAGTATTTTACTCGTATTCCTGCGAACACATACATAAACTGTTGCATACATGTAAATGCCCCTCCGGTCTTTTCACCGGAAAAGGGCACTTACAGAAGGCTTTTTGTATTCATGTCATACAAAAAATCACATAAATCAAGATTGGAAATGAAACAAACATAAGCCCAAAATCAACAAAGATCAATATCAGCCAAAGCAACTTTAATTTTTCCTCCAAAGCTCATCCTCCGTTTCGAGTATATTTAAGGAATTCCATAAAATCCCTTATACTTAAATAAAAGAGAATTTCAGAGCTGTTTCTGTAAATATCCCCAAATTTTCACAGGAATTTCATTTTACTGTTAAAGTTACTTTTGTGATATATCAATCTGCTATTATGCGGCCTGTTCTTCCAGTTCTCGATTCCCAGCCTCCATTAAATCTTCCTCCAGAATTTCAGCAAGCAATTTGTTGCAATACCCAACACCGTTTACACGAACGCCTTTGCTGCGGAGCTCGTCAATCTCTTTTTTCCTGAGACTCTGACTTTTTACAGCCAGTTTATAATCTTCTTTTGCCAGTTTCTTTTTTAATTGTTTCTGCCATTTTACAAGAAAATCCCTTGCAAGCTCAATATCTTCATTCTGCTGGTTATAAAAAGTACGTGTCTGCCTTATGGTCCCATCCGGTTCCACTTCAAGCGTATAGTATGCCTCCGTTGGTTGTTCTGCCTTTCTCAAAAACAGGATATAGGATTCCTGCTGGCTCATTCGTTCATAATAGGTTTCTGTATTATTTACGCAGTGATGCATCAGTTTTGCTTCATACAAAATGTCATCCACTTTTTCCGGCACAACGATCTGATACTCTTTGTCCGCATATTCATATTTTTTCAAATCCCTGCATATACGATTCAGACCCGGATACTTCTTTTCCAGCTCTCCGGCTCTTAAAATCAAATCTTTTGCTTCTATCTCTTTTATCATTTCATTATGTCTCTGCATGAGCTTTCGTGCACGGTAGATAACAGAATCCTGCACATTCACTCCGACCCGAATTGCCATATTGAGATAATCCTTCCATGTTTTGATCAGGTCTTTCACGGATTCCCCACTTTCTGCTGCCTGCTTTTCCAGATAATTTTTGATCTGTAAAGGGGCCATACGGTCCATAATGAACATAAGATCCGCTGGTTTAAGCTTTTCCCGGCACATCCACGAAATCACATCGTCACGGATCAATTTGTTTTGGGCTTTTTCAAGTAATAGCCATTGAAGAAAAATCTCTCCCCCATTGTTTGTACGCAGCCTTTTTAAGCGGAATCTATCAATTCCCAGTGCTTTTCCAAGGTCTCCGGAATCTTCACAATAGATCTGTGCTTTATTATCCATAATGTCCTCTGCCAGATGATAAAGTCCTGCTTTAATGAGCCGTTCCAGATAAGGTCTTTCTTTAACCATTTCAAAAAAACTTACCGGATCTAAAAACCTTTTGACTTTTGCATATTCGTAGAATCCTGTCCTACGGAATGTCTTGTTTTTAATGCCATACAGTGATTTTCCATAAATATTTCCCATATTATATCTTTCATATGTCATATAGCCACCGTAACCTGGATACAGTGGAACCTGTAATTTACCCTGGATCCATCGGTTTTCTTTTGTCCAATGATGACGGCCGAAATAATATTCTTTCGTATTTAATTCTTCATCATACAGGATTCTCCGGCGCTCAAAGAAAGAATATACTGGTTTTTTATATGAGCTGCTTACTATGAGCATCTGAAGCTGGAATTCTCTCAAAACAAACACATTATTTCCACAGGTCTGAAGCAGGTATGCAGTCTCTTTTTGGGTTTCTATATTTTTGGCCCGGCCTAATGCTTTATATTGAATCTGATGTCTGCATTTTGGGCAATTCCCCACTGTATTATGGTGAGGATGGCTGATTGGAACTTCGCTTTCACACCAACTACAATATCCTGTCTGATCTTTCCTGCGGCTGTAATGATAAAAGATAAAATTCTGGGTAATTCCAACTTTTTTCTGCCATCTCAGCCAGTCTTTCGGAACTTCTGGGAGTCTATCCATACACTGATCCCAGCTTGTCAGAATTTTTTCATATTTCATTCCCAGCCTCCGGTGTCTCTGCTCACGTTGATATACATACAGTGCATAAAAAGCATCGTCATATTCACTTTCAAGATACTTTTGGATCAACGCTGTATCCGCCTCTTTCATATAAGAATTTTCCTGATATAACCATTTTGAAAAAATGGTCTTATCCAGCATACTATCTGACCATTTCTTTGTCCGGTAATCATACCCTTTAAAAACATCGTTCTTTTTATCAACGTATAATGTATATACAGGTTTCCGACAGTCCGTGGAAAGATATTCTGCCAGATAAAATGCTACTTTTAAAATATTGTTTTCTACTTCTGCACGTAAATATAGCCCCCTCTGATAAATCAGCTGCTCCGTATAGTATCCTTTATCTCTTACTGGCACATCTTCTTTTGCAAGTTTTATCAGTTCATCCGTAGCTTCCAGCAATTTCATGTTACGCAATTCTTTTTTATTCATTTCCGTCCTCTCCTTCATTTTCTGCTGCATATAATGTCATTTTATCTTTTCTGCTCAAATGCAGCAGGGGAACTCCCTGCCGCATCCATTTTATTTACGCCGCTATTTCAGTAGGGCTTTCTTCGTTTTCTGCCGATTCCACTGGTAGGTCCATTAAGTCTTTCTCTAAAAGATCAGCCAGAAGTTCCCCAGCAAATGTTCCGCCATGGACAACTACATGCTTATCACGTATCTCCTGATAGTTCTGCTGCCTGAGCTTCCTGCTTTCTTCTGTGCTCTTACGATCTTTTTTGGTTAATCGTTTCTGAATTTCCTTCTGCCACAATGTTAAAAAAGAAGTCACCTTATCAATGTCCTTATTTTGACGGTTAAATTCCGCACGTTTTTGCCGGATGGTTCCATCTGGTTCAACTTCCAGTGTATAAAACGGTACTTTCGGATTCTCTTTTTCCCGCAAAAACAGGATATAGCTTTCCTTTGAAACGATCCGGTCAAAATAAGTATCTGTCTTATTTACACAGTGATGAAGCGTATCACCTTCATATAGGATGTCATCGATACTCTTTGGCGCAATAACCTGATATTCACCGTCACTGAACTCATATTTTTCTTTCAAATCAATGAGATGTTTCTGAAATCCGACATACTTTTCTTCCAGCTCCCTGCGTCGGATTCCGCGTTTCATTTCTTCTATCTTCAAAACCGCCTCTTTATGGCGCAGTTGAAGATCTCTGGTACGGTAAATAATGGAATCATGTATATCCATTCCCAGTCTTTTTGCCATAGAAAGATAATCGTTCCACACCTGCAGCACATGGCTGATATCATCCCCGGATTTTTCTGATTGTTTCACAAGATAATGTCGAATCTGGCAGATGCTCATCTGATCCAGAACAAACTTCAGGTCGTTTGGTTCAAATCCTTCTTTTACCATCCAGCATATTTCTTCATCCCCGATTGTTTTTCCTGTACTCTTTTCAAGTTGCAGCCATTTAAGTTCTTTTACCCCGCCATTCATATCTCGGAGTCTTCGAAACTCTTTCTTATCTACGGACAGGAATTCTGTTGGTTTTCTGCCTTTTCTTTTTATTGCATCTGCTGCCCTGTGGTCCAGTACATCATCAACTAACTGGAAAAGCCCCGCTTTTACAATCTGTTCCAGTACCGGATACGTCTTCCATAGGTAAAGATATTTTCCAGGATCTATCTTTTTCTGACCAAGGGCGTACTCACGCAGACCTGTTTCTTTTAATTCATGCCTGGACAGATCCGACAGGGTATATGGATAAACCATTCCTTTATATTGACTGTCACAGCAAGTATAATACCAAGAACTTCTACACGAAATCCAACGCATTTCCCGTTGTTTGAACAGATCATAAACGAAATTGGAAATTTCCTCTCCATTTGCAGAGAAGATTCTTCTCTGCTCTTCATGGCAGGTAGTTTCGCAATCTGTATAGCCGCCCTTTTTATACCACGTTCTGGCATAAAAGATCCGGAGCACAAAACCAGAAGTCTTGCGTCTCCTCTGGATAAGATAGACTCTGTACCACTTTGTACAAAATCTTCCAGACTTTCCCACAGAACGAAAAGTAATCGGTTGTCCACACACATTGCACTGTCCTTTCTGGTTATATTTGGGTGAGCGGATAGGAACATGTTTTTTGCAATATGTACAGTATCCTTCTGTAGCACCATTTTTCTGATACTTGTAGAAGATATAGTGTTCCGTAATTCCATATTTTGAAACCCATCCGATCCAGTTCTTAGGCAGTCCAGATACAGTTTTCATCACCTGGTCCCATGAATCTGTAAGTTTTTTATCATGACGTATCCTTTGTTCTTTACGGATATTCGCCTGAAACTCTTCCAGTGCCCGGATTGCAGGCTGCATTGTCTTTAAATATTTTTGGATGATCTTTGTATCACAGCCATTTACATAGATGTTGCCCAAATTAGTTCTTACATCCCATAAGATACTTTCAAGAAGTGCCTTTCTCCATTTTTTTAATTTTTCATCATAGGTAATAAACCGTCTCTCTTTTCTGCTGATAAACAGACGGTACCTCGGAAAGTTTATATTCTCCTCAATATCCGTTACGGCAAACAGATACACTTTTAAAATTCCTTTTTCTACTGCTGCCCGACAATACATCCGATATTTTCCGGGTTCACCCCTTTGTTTCTCCAATGGACTCAAAGATATTTCCGTTTTCTTTGCATCGGCGATATGTCTGTTCATCACTTTTAATGGTTTTAATTCCATCAACCTCTTTTTTCTCATAACTCCACCAGCTTTCCAGTCACATCAATCCATGCTTCCTCCGGATATTTCCGACCATCGATACAGATGACCCCAATTTCCAGGATCTGGCTGTTGCTAGGCTGCTCCTTTAAAAGTAACAGTAAATCGCCCTTTTGTCCTTTGGCTTTTGGGTCTTTTCCACGTACAATGCAAAATCCGTTGCAGCTGGTCGCGTTTTCTTTTGCAACATGGGAGTTCCATTTCCGGTTTGGATATTTCGCCATGTAAGCAGCTCCATGTAATAACAGGCTTCTCAATTCAATTTTCTTTAACAGGCGCATCTTTGTGCAGGAGATTTTTGAATCTTCTCCATCTTCATCCAAATCCCCTGATGCATCTACTATGTAATACACGGAATTTTTCCAATTCGGATAATAGCAGAGACAATCCAATGGGTTTTCTGCACAATGAAATCCATTTTGTCTACAGTTTGCTTTTTCCGTTTCATTTATGCCATACTCCTGAAACTGAAAGCCCCGACATTTCAAATCCTTTTGAAATCCTTTATATGCGATCATATCCTTCTCCTTTAACTCTCTTTCGGCTGCATCATGTCAAACAAGGACATCTGCCCGGAATCTTTTGATTTTTTCTTGCTGATATGCTTTTCTTCCTGCTCCGCTGCTTCTTTGGGATGCACCTCGGAATCTTTTTTTGTCCCCTGGTTTTTCGGTATTGTTTTCGTTCTCTTATTTACCGAATCCCATTCCTTTTGAATCTTTTTCTTTTCTTCCTGCTCTTTTTCTGCTATTTCTTTTTCATCATCTTTCGCATAATATTCAAGTACCCAGGGAAAAACCTGGTCGTCGGAGAGTGCCAGGCCAGTATTGGCCCGAATGCCGTTCTCTCCCTTTTTTTTCGCTTCCTCCAGTGCAATGTTGTAGGCTTTTTGCGTCACGTAATCCAAACATCTCTGAAGCATCTTATGTTTTTTTAACACCTGTGCATCTAAAGCAGAATCCGTTTTGGCAAGATTTACAAGATACTGTCCTATGATGTCTGCAAAGCCTGCATCCTTTAAGGCAAACATTTCTGCACGCAGTTTTTCAGACGCATTCGCAAACTTTCTTTCCTCAATCGGTATATCAACCAGCCGGTAGCGGCTGCCCTGAATAAATTCCTCTGTCTGTTTTTTGGAAACTGCATGTGCTTTGGCAAGTTCCCGCACACCATCCATATTCCCACTCTGGCGGTAATGCAATGCTGCTGTATTTAATTCTTCTGCAGTTTTTATGATCTCATTTAACATAATCGGTCCCTTCTTTCCTGATAAAAACATGAGGCAGAAGAAAAAATCTCCTGCCTCTGCCTGCTTTTTATGCCGCATTCATTTTCTGTTCAGCCGCTTCCATTTCTTTTTCTACTTCCAATGCAATCCTGCGTCTCTCTGCATCATCAGAATCCAAAAGACTGATCATTTCCAACACAACACGGCGAACCCATTCATTTTCCTCCCATCCTGCACTGATCTGGCGGGCTTTTTCTGTCAGTTCCTTCCAGTCAGCATCTTCCAGATCCCTGCCACGATATTCCTTATAGAAAGAATAAATTTCTTTCATGGCTTTCGGTGCCTGAATCTTTGCCGCTTCATCCAAATTGGAAAGGAGCCCCATCAGCATGGGATGTTTTTTATATTTTTCAATCAAAGGACGGATACCGGTCTGTATTTTACCCGTATAAAGTCCTAAAAAATCATTAAATATTCCTGCAATCAATTTCTGATCTGTCATTCGTTTCCTTCCTTTCTGTTAATTTTCTTACTCTGCGCCTGACCGTAGATGGAAAACACTGAAATGCTTCCGATACTGCATCCTGGCTGTATCCCTGATCAAGAAGAGCTTTCATAGCTGCTGCCTGTTCTGTTTCCTTTAGCTTTTTTATGGACGGTTTCCGAACTTTCTTTTTCAGTATTTTCCGGCAAAGCGGATGATCTGGTCCGTATTCGTACATTGTGCTGGCTTCCGCTGCATTCAAATCACACAAAATTGCAATCAGCAGACAGTAATATCCCTTATATTCGTCGTCTTTCATGCCGCACCACCTTTATTGCCTGGTTTTTAAATGTACATCTTTACTCTAATCTGCTTTAAGTTCTTTTTGATCAAGACCATTTTCGAGCAGATATCTTTCCGTACCTTCTGGATCGAGCTGTGCAAGTCGTGCAAGATTAAACTCTACGACATAATAGCTGCCATAATTGATTTTCCTCTTACCTACAACTTTTCCGAGTTTATACTTCTCAATAAACGCAACCTTTGCTTTTGCTCCGCAATCCGAGATTATTGCCTGCCCTGGCCTTAGGAATCCCATAACTCCAATTGTAAGGTCTCCGAATAATTCCAGCTTTTTCTCACATTCCTTTTGCTTTTGCCATAATCCGACATACAGGGATCCATTGTAGTACATATTCACTCTGACATATAATTCCTCATGTCCACATTCCCAGTCATATCCCAATGGTTTTTCATCTTTTCGAATGCATATATCCTGTCCCATATTCTGCCTCCTTTTTTGACTTTTTTGATTTTCCTGTTCATCTTTTATGGATTATTTTACATTTCCTCCCTTCCTGTTTTTTTTTGCACACTTCACATTTCGTTTTTGGACAACAAAAAAAGACACCAAAAATCTTCTTTTGATTTTTGATGTCTTCCTATTGATTGATAAAAGGCATTCGCCTAAATGTTGCTTCCGGAACAGCATATCCGGAACAAAAAACTTTACTGCGTGGCAAACCATGCATAAAAATAATCCATTTATATGGCAACACAATATATTGTGTTCGTCAACAAAATACCGCGAACAGAATACTGTATCTTGTTACTTTAGCATTTTTTCAAGTACGCTTACCATTTTTATTTTTCTGCCCTTTCTACGTCCATCAGGAAAATTTTCAAGGAAGCATATATTGGAATATATTATGAAAAATAAGATCCCATAAACGCACAAGGACGCTCTGTCGAGGATATGCAGAGCGTCACTCTCTTATGGGCTAAGATTTGTGCAAATTATAATAATACGTCCTAAAAAGGAAGGAGACCGATACTTTCGTACCGGCATATGAAAAAGAAAAATATTTAAAAATGAGATACCTTAATTAGCATCTGCAGTTATTAATATACAGTATATTTATGACGATACTATGGTATAAATTTTAAGAATCTGTGAAAATTATAGAATTTAAGCGGTGAAAATATGTCACTTGACGTGATCAAAAGATATTAATAAAATAAAT
>OGUL01002905.1_pt1 | contig 10768 bp, 9 predicted proteins | sample 1553651 | NCBI WGS metagenome assembly OGUL01 (sample SAMEA2580048, study PRJEB22360) | human gut metagenome | biome: human gut; feature: human-associated habitat; material: faeces | place: Denmark | collected 2008/2010
GACCGCCCCTGCGGCTGCTGTCGTTCCGCAGCTGGGCGCCGAGGCGCTCCGCAACCGTGCGGAACTTTTCTCGGGCGATGCCTCGGGGCTGGGGGCGACGGATCCCGAATTAATCGAAATTTTTGATAACTTTGCATTCGGCGAAGTCGTCGGTTACGGCGACCTCGATACCCCTACGCGGATGATGTGCATCCTCGCATCGTGTATCGCCGCGCAGGGGCAGTCCGAGTTCCGGACGATGCTCGCAGGGGCGCTCAACGCCGGCGTGACGCCCGTCGAGGCGAAGGAAGTCCTCTACCAGGCGGTGCCGTACGTGGGGATGGCCAAGGTGCTCGATTTCGTACATATCACCAACGATGTGCTGGTGACGCGCGGCGTGGCGCTTCCGCTCGAAGGACAGTCGACGACCTCGCCGGGGACGCGGTTCGAAAGGGGACTGGCCGTCCAGAAGGCCATTTTCGGCGAAGGACATATCGACGCCATGCGCGAAGCGGCCCCCGAAGGCCAGAAACACATACAGGATTACCTGTCGATGAATTGTTTCGGTGATTACGTCACCCGCGGCGGGTTGGATGCCCGGACGCGCGAGCTGCTGACGTTTTCGATGCTGCTTACGCTGGGCGGCTGCGAACCGCAGCTCAAGGGACATATCCGCGGCAACCTGAACCTGGGCAACGACAAACGGACGCTGCTGACCGTCATCACGCAACTGCTGCCCTACGTGGGCTATCCGCGGTCGCTCAACGCGATCGCCTGCCTGAATGAAGCGGCGCCCGGGAGAGAATAAACGAAGATGAAGATTATGGCGAAAAAAGTATTGATACTCTCCTCCAGCCCGCGGCGCGGGGGAAATTCCGACCGGCTCTGCGACCGTTTCATGGCGGGGGCGCAGCAGGCCGGACACGAGGTCGAAAAGATTTTCCTGAAAGACCGCAGGATCGGCTATTGTACGGGTTGCGGTGCCTGCTACGGCGGTGCCGGGCCCTGCCCGCAGAAAGACGATGCGGCCGGGGTGATCGGCAAGATGGTCGAAGCGGACGTGATCGTGATGGCTACGCCGGTCTATTTCTATACGCTCAGCGCACAGATGAAGACCCTGATCGACCGCTGCTGCGCCCGCTACCTGGAGATGAAGGGTAAGGAGTTTTATTTCATCCTGACGGCCGCCGAAGAGAGCGCCCCGATGATGGAACGCACGGTGGAGTGTTTCCGCGGCCTGCTCGACTGCCTCGAAGACCCCCGCGAGAAAGGCGTGGTCTACGGGGTCGGGGCATGGCGTGCCGGCGACATCGAGGGGATGCCCGCGATGGATGAGGCCTATGCCATGGGGCGCGGCGTATAAACGGATTGAAAATTACGGATTATGAGATTATCGGTTTTAATAGCGGCCGTCGCGGTTTTATTCCCGGCCATGGACATGCAGGCCCAGACGGCCTCCGGCAAAAAGATGCTCGTCGCCTATTTCTCACATAGCGGCAACACGCGCGAAATGGCGCGGCAGATTGCCGAGGCTACGAACGGGGATCTTTTCGAGATCGTCCCTCAGAGCGCCTACCCTGCGCAATACGATGCCGTTACGGCCCAGGCCAAGCGCGAGATCGGCCGGGGATACCGGCCCGCGCTGAAGGGGCGCCTGCCCGACATCGGCGCATACGACGTGGTTTTCGTCGGCTCGCCCTGTTGGTGGTCCACGGTCGCGCCGCCGGTGGCGACGTTCCTCGCGGACTGCGACTGGGCGGGCAAGACCGTCGTGCCGTTTATGACCCACGAAGGCAGCCGCATGGGCCGCAGCGAAGAGGATATTCGGAAACTTTGTGCGGGCGCTACCCTGCTCGGCGGGCTTCCCCTACGCGGCGGGGCCGTGAAAGACTCGCGGGACGTCGTGCGGAAGTGGGTTCAGGGATTGAATCTGACAAAATAAACTATACCAGATGTTGCGAAAAATCAGAATCGCGGCCGCGGCCGTTTTCTTTACGATGATTACGCTGCTCTTCCTCGATTTCACGGGGACGCTGCATGCGTGGTTCGGCTGGATGGCCAGAGTGCAGTTGCTGCCCGCTGTTTTGGCGGTCAATGTCGCCGTCGTTGCGGCGCTCTTGGTGTTGACGCTGTTGTTCGGACGGGTCTACTGTTCGGTGATCTGCCCGCTGGGCGTCTTTCAGGACGTCGCTTCGTGGGCGGGCGGCAAACGGCGCAAAAACCGTTTTACCTATTCCCGTGCCTTGCCGTGGCTGCGTTACGGCATGCTGGCGCTGTTCGTTGCGGTGATGGTCGCCCATATCAAGCCCGTCGCCGAACTGCTGGCGCCTTAGCGTTCCGGGTGGATAATGTTGCAGGAAAGCGGCGTGAAATTGCGCAATTTCAGCCGGTTATTCGTATCTTTGGGGTGCAATTACGAAATCCCGCAATGAGGAAGTTCTATTTTCTGTTCATGCTCCTGTCGGCGTTGTCTTGGAGTGTCGCCCTGAGGGCGCAGCGGCTCGGCGTCGAGGTCACGCCTGCGTGTCCGATGGTATTTCAGGAGTTCGAAGTGGCATACACGGCGGACCGTGAAATCGAATCGATCGCGCCGCCGCGCTGGGGCGCTCTGACGCTGGTCTGCGAATTGGGACGGTCGCACGGCTCGCAACTGTCGATCGTGAACGGCGTCCGGACCGACTCCGAACTCTTCTCTTACCGCTACCGGGTCCGTTCGCGCGTGAGCGGCGAGGTCTTCGTGCCGGGAACGACGGCCGTCGTCGGCGGTCGCGAATGCCGTTTTGAGCGGAAAAGGATTACGGTGCTTCCCGATTCGGCGCATTGCGAGCCGCAGTGCCGGCTGGAACCGGACTCGGCGGCTATGGCGGCCATGGGCGGCTGTATCGTCCGGCTGGTCTGCGATCGCAAACCCGACAAGGCCGATCCGGTGCTGGTGCTGGACGATACGGAGACCTGCACCCCGTTTTCGACCGCTTATTCCAGCAGGAACGGGCGGGAAGAGTGTATTTACCGATACCGGATCGACGTGGACACCCCCGGAAAACATATCCTTACGCCGCGGCTGTCGTTCGGCGGAAAACCGTTCGAAGCCCCCTCTTACGTCGTCTGGCTGAAAGGCGAAGCCGGTCCCGAAGGTACTGAGCCTGCGACGCCCGGCCGGAGGCGGATCGTATATGCTTTTGCGGGCGTGCTCCTTTTTTTGTGGACGGCGATTTTCGTGCGCGATCATGCACCCGCCGCAGGCCGTAACGCCGTCGTTTCCCGCTTCTCGTGGCAGGTGTATTTCGTCGTGGCGGCCGCCCTGCTCTTTATCGGGTTTTGCGGCCTGTTCATCTGCGGTGCCGTCCGGGCGGAGGGAGCATCCCGGCTGCCGGTTTACGGCGTGACGCTCCTGATGCTGTTTTGTGTCTGCTGGCTGGTGTTCGGGGAGCTGAGACGCTCGGCCGTGAGATTGCGTATCGACGGCGGCGTCCTTGTCGTTACACCCTTTGCGGGGCTGGGTTTTACGCGCAGATACGATCTGAAAAGTTTCGATGCCGTCACTTCGACGATACTCGTCAGCCGGGGCGGCGCGTACGAATACCGCTATCTGATGAAGGCAGGCAGGCGCGTCGTCCGCGTCTCTTCGTTTTACCTCAAAAATTATAGGGAGATCTCCGAAGCGTTGTCGGAGCACTGCGTTTACAAGGGCCGCCGGCCGATGAATTTCTGGCTCGAAATGAAGGAGATTTTCCGCTGAGCGGACTTGCGCCGCGGTAGACCCTGCGCACCCGGCCGGGACGCGGATACGAAAAAGCCGGACCTTTTCAAAAAGGTCCGGCTTTTCCGTTCGCCGTCGAGGGTCAGGATTCGGCGTCGGTTTTCGAATATTCCGAGAATTCGCAGCCGAAACGCTCTACGAGCATGTTGTCCATCTCGTCGGCCCGCAGTGCGAGTCCGACGATGTTTTTGCGGATTTCGTCTTCCGATTCGTCCGTGATGTCGGCCAGATGGATGCGGTAGGCGATGTAAATTTGCCGGCCTTCGATTCCCAGCTTGTAGGGGCCGAAGTCCTCGCTGAGCATATAGTCCAGTACGTTCTCCACCTCCTTCTTCGGCAGCAGGTTGATCGGCGAGGTCGAGAAGAGGTAGTTGCCGTCGTATACGAAGATGCGGATTTCGGAGCTGCCCTTGTGGAAGAGCCACGAGTCGTATCCGTCGCGCGCAAGCACCGGATTGACGCCCATTTCCCGAATTGCGCTTTCGACGAATCCGCCCAGCGGCGAAAGCTCGCGCTCGTCGAAAACGCCTTCGGGCAGCTTGTCGCCGCACGAGGGGCAGAACTCCTCTTCCTCGCAGATCAGCTCCTCGCAGCTGCCGCACTGCACTTGGAATGCCGTGCGGTCCAGCTCGCCGAGCGATTCGAGCAGGCCGTGGAGCGTTTCGACGCGGATGCCGAAGCCCATGTTGTCGGCCTGCGTGAATTTGCTGACCGTCACGCCTACCACCTCTTCCGCGTCGTTCAGGATCGGACCGCCTGAGTTGCCGGGGTTCACCGCGGCGTCGGTCTGGATGTAGTATTTGCCGTCCATCAGCTGTTTGGGCGACGATACCGAACCTTCGGTGATCGTGAAGGGCATGCCGTAGGGGTATCCCGCGACGTATACCTTGCGGCCGATGGTAAGCGAGTCGTCCGCTGCGAGCGTCATTTCGGGCAGCGCCGAGAAGTCGCCTTCGGCGGCCAGCAGGGCGATGTCCAGCGCCGGATTGACCAGCACGACCTTCGCCAGATAGGGATTGCGGTCGTTGTCGTGTACGGCGACGGTGCGGTACCCTTCGACCACATGGTAATTCGTTACGAAAAGATCGTAGTTTTTCAGGTAGAAACAACTGCCGGAGCCGCCTGAGTGGGTTACTTTGAATACCGACTTGTAGATATTGTTATGTTCCATGGATATACGGATTTTGAGCTGTTATTTTTGTTGTCCGAGTGCCTGTTCCATCATTTTCTGCTGGAATTCCTGCGCCAGACGCATGTATTCGGCCATGTCGCCCTTCATCAGCGCCTGTTGCATGGCGGCCTGCATCTGAACGATCTCGCCCTGCATGGCGGCTGCCATCTGCTGTACCTGTTCCACGGCTGCGGCCGCGGCGGCTCCCTGCTCTCCGGTCTCCTCGTCGTCGTCGTCCGTCGTCAGATCGTCGTCCATCACCTTTTCGAGCGCTTCGAACAGAATCTCCGACGCCTCCTCCATCGACTTTCCGGCCGATTTGCGCAGCGCATTGGCGATCACGGCGTTCAGGTCGTCCTGCACGTCGTTGTAGAAGTACATCTCATAGAACTTGTAGAGTATGCGCACCGCGCTCCGTTCGTAGTTCTCCGCTTCGATGGCATCCGCGGCCTCCTTGTAGACCTCCTTGAAATTCTCCTGCACGTTGTTCAGCGACGAGCGGCGTTTGGCCGAAACCAGCGTATCGACGAAATAGAGGTCGCGCGCCAGCTCTTCGCGGGGCATCGCCAGCAGGCGTTCAAGAAACGCCTTGCCTTTGGTCACCAGCTCGGCTACGGGCAGCTCCTTGTCCATGTCATCGACGGCCTTGTCGAGGTCGTTCATCAGCTGGCCCTGCGGCTGGGCGAAATAGGAAATCTTGTAGAGCGCGATGTCGATCACGTTCCATGAGTAGCCGTATTTGCGTTCCGCCTCATACTCCTTCACGGCTTCGAGCGTTTCGCGGCAGGTCTGCCGCACCGCCTCGTGGACCCGCGTCACCTCTTCCTCGGAATAAGGCGTCACCTGCGGTTCGTAACTGCGCTTGGCGCCGAATTTGGCGCAGAATTCATCGTCGTAGCGGTCGCCGATATGGCAGATGTTGCGCAGGATGAAATAAAGCTTGTGCGGATGGCTCTGCGAGAGCGGGCACACGTATTCCATCTTCAGCTTGTCGCCCTCCTTGCGGAAGCGCGGCAGCATCAGCCGGTTGATGTTCAGGTCGGCGACCTGACGCAGCATGGCGACGTGGCCCTTTTCGGGCAGCTCCAGAAAGTCCGCGCTTATGTGCAGCTTCCCCTCCCCGATGCGGATGTTTACCAGAATCGAACCGTGGGGAATATGGAATTCCGTACCTTCGGCGTTGCCGTATTTCGTGCGGAATTCCGGGTTCAGGTGATCGAGCAGCAATCGGAACGCTTCGAGGTGTTTGCCCTCGTTATAGTTGTCGATAGCCTGCTCATAGGCCTCCGTATTGACTTTGCTCTGCGTGGAGTTCAGTACCGGAGCGACGAATGAGTGTGTAGTTTTCATAGTTTTGGTATTATCGGAATGTCCCGGCGGGGCATCGGGATATAAAATTAGAAAAAAAACGGGAAACTTCCCGTTTTTTCGGATCGAAATCTCAATTTTCTTCGATCGTGAGCGTGCCGTCCGGCCCCACGGTCACTTTGGCTTCGTAATATATGTACGAGGTTTTGCCCGCGCTGCTCTCCGTTTCCTTGCCGTCCTCGGTGAAGCGGACGATGAACGAGGTGTGCTGTTGGCCCGGTTTGCGGTTGCGGTTGAATGCGGAATTGCCGGCCGGAACCTCCTCCTCGATTTCGTAGCGGCCTACCGATTTGTAGGAGTGTCCTTCGGGAAGCATCGTTTTGGCTTGGGCGATCTGGGCGGCGATCCGGGCGGGATCGAGTTCCGACAGGTCGATGCCGACGGTCGTTTCGTATTCGGGAGCTTCGAACGTGCTCTGTACGTCGCGCAGGTCGGTAGGCTCCAGACCGTTCATGTAGTAGCTCTGGCTGAATGCCTGATCGTCCTTGTTCACCAGTTTCACCGTCACGAGGAACAGGTTGTCGGAGAGCGTTTCTCCCTCCATGATCGAAAGCGAGTAGATTTTGAATTTGTCGGTGTCCACGCTCTTTTTCGTCAGTTCGATGGCCTTGGCGTAGCTGGCTTCGGCGTCGGTCGGATAACCGGTCAGGGTGGAGCAGGACTGGATCGTTGCGGCAGCGGCGACGGCTGCGGCGAGGAGTCTGATAATTGGGCGCATTGTCATATTCGTTTGAGTTTTGTTTTATACGGTAAGTTTCAGCGGCGCAGGTTTCCGTACGTCGTGTTTGCAGACCGGCCGGAATTTCCGGCCGGCAATGCTATTTGTCGAAAATGGACTTGAACGCGTCGAACGCCTCCGCGTTTTCGAAAAACGCGCCGCGGATGACGTGATGGTCGGCGGGCAGCGAAATTTTGAATTCGTTTTCCTCCTCGTCGAATTTGGTGTATTCCACCTCCGAAAGCAGGAACGACTCGTTGACGACCTCTTTTTTCCGGACGACGGGAATCGTCACCTTGCCGCCCTCCACGGTGATCTCGCCGCCTTGGGCGATGAGTTTGCGGGCCTGCATGATTTCGCGGACCGTGAATGCCAGCAGCGCGAGACCGCCGATCACGAAGATGATCGTGACGGCCGTCGGGCCGAGGATGCGCATGCGGCCGATGCGGATGCCGAAGGGATAGACCAAAGGTACGACGACCATGCCTGCTCCGATGGCCAGCGAGGAGACCGAGCCGCTGAACGGGTTGCTGGGGGTGTAGTTGAATTTCTGCATTTTTTTCTATGAATTTGGGATTAGTAAATCTTGCCGTATGTCTCTCCGGGTCTGCTGCGGGAGCCGGATTGCAGGGCTTGTTTCGTGTGCAAAGTTAAACGCCCCGCGGCTATTTCCGGAGGTTTGCAGGGGGATATCGCAATGTACGGGGCGTTTTTCAACAGACTGACCGCCTGCTGTTTCCATTCGTCGGGGGCGGCAGCCGGGGGTATATTTTACAGCCGCGAGAGGATCTCCTCCAGCGTCGAACCCTTCGCGGAAGCCAGCTTCTCGGTGCGGATGCGCTTCAGCCGTTTTTTCACCGAATCCTTTTCCAGACAGACGACGCTCGCGATTTCGGCCTGCGACAGGTGCATGCGCACCATACAGCAATAGCGGATGTCCTCCTCGTTCAGCGCCGGGAATTGCCCGCGGAGACGGACCGTGAAATTGTCGAATACGGCGTCGGCATGGGTGAAGATCGTCTTCCAGTCTTCGTCCGACATGCGGCATTTCCTGCTCTCCCCGCCCTGCCGGACCTGCGCGATGAAACGGCTGTTGAGCTGGCGGAAAAAGGTCGTGCGCAGGTGCTCCTCCTTGCGCCGCATGGCGTCGAGTTCGTTTTCCTGCCGCAGGATGCGCTTTTGCTGAGCGAATTCCCGCAATTTGGCGCGGTGCCACATGCGCAGTCCCAACCATGCGCCGAGCAGCATGAGCGCCGCGCATATCAGAATCGTCTCGTAGACGATGCGTTCGCGGTGCTGTTTCTGGATTTGCAGGGCGGCGTTCTGGGTTTTGAGCTGTTCGTAACGCCAGAGTTTGCGGATATTGAGCACTTCGGCGCTGTGCACCTTCTCGTCGATCGAGTCCTTGAGCCGGATGTACTGCTTCAGGGCTTCGAGACTTCTTGCCGCGTCGCCTTTCCCCTCCCATGCGTTCGAGGTGTTGAGCGCCCATAACGCCCGTGAGGTGAGGTGCGTCGTGTCGGCGCACATGCGGCGGGAACTGTCTGTCAGCTCCAGCGCCGTGTCGTAGCGGCCCGTGCGGTTGCAGATGTCGGCCTTGGTGCTCAGCCATGAATACCGGGTCCATGCCGGGGCGTGCCCGAACCCCTTTTCCCAATACTCTTCGGCCTTGCGGTACTCTTTCCGTTTCAGGGCGCTTTCGATCAGCATGGCCCACTTCGGGGAGGTGTTTTCGGTTATGCCCTTCTCTTCGGCGAGCCTGAGCGCCTTGATCGCATAGTATTCCATGCTGTCATAATTGTCCAGCCCCATATAGGCGTGCGCCATGTCGCCGAGCGATATGCACATCCAGTCGTAACGCTCCATGCTGTCCGCGTAGGCGTACGCCTGCTGCGCATGACGTATCTTCTCCTCGAAGAGATGCTGCTGGCCGCAGAATACGCCGAGCCAAGTCTCCACGACGTAACGCCGCCGCCACTCCCCTTTCGGGGGCAGCATGTCGCGGCTTTTGAGCAGCAGCGTCATCGCCACCTCCGGCTGCCTGCGCTGATTGGCGATCTTGGCCGCATAATAATAGGCCTTGTGCGCTGCGGCGAAATCGTCGGTGTGGGTGCGGTAATAGTCGAGGGCTACGTCCGAAAGCGTGTCGTCGATCATGTTCTCCCCCGCGAGCCACCGGGCTTGGGTCAGCACCAGCGCATAATGCGCATAGTTGCGCCGGGAGAGTCTTTTCTCCGGAGCCGGAACGCCCTCCAGCAGCCGTGCGGCGCTGTCAGGGTGCTCCATGACGATCGCTTCGGCGTCGAGCAGAACGCCGGGAACGGGCTGGCAGCCTGCGGCTGAGACGCACAGGAACAGGAGGATGGCGAGGCGGATGCGGTGCATGGTCTGTTTCGTGTTATGTGGCTCAGGGTGTCTGCCGTACCGGCTTTTGCGTGCGCAGGAGATGCTTCGTCAGGAACCTGCGCACCGGTTCGTCGTACAGTTTCAGGCACAGGTATGCCAGCAGCACGGACCCGATGACCAGCGCCGCTGCGCCGGGCAGCGATTGCGCGAAGGTCAGATTCCCGTTTTTCACCCACGCATAGTACAGATAGATGAACGGATAGTGCACCATGTAGAGCGGATACGATATGTCTCCCATGAATTTGCATATCCTTGCGGTCGTCCTGTCCGTCGTCTTGCCCGACGCTCCGAGGTAGACGAGCAGCGGAAAGGCCAGCGCAAAGCACAATGTGTCGTACAGCCCGTTCATCCAGTAGTTTTCCTCTCCGCCGATTCGCGGCACGGCCAGCAGGACGACGACGCCCAGACTGCATATCCAGAACGCCCCCTTTACCTTCACGGGCCTGAATACGCGCGACATCAGCAGTCCCGCCGAGAACGAGAACAACAGCCTCAGGGACCCTCCGGCTATGTTGTCGCCCGTCAGCGAGAACCCCGCGCATATGTCGCCGTAGGGACCCCATACGGCAAACGCCGCCAGTCCGCATCCGGCGAGCAGCACCAGCGCTGCGAGCGCCTTGGTCGGCAGCCTGCGGATGAACAGCGCATAGAGGATGTTGCCGATATACTCGTAAAACAGCGACCAGCTCGGACCGTTCAGCGGGAACATTTCGGTCACGCCCCGGATCTCCATGCCGGGCGTGGCCGGAATCATGCAGGCGTTCATCAGGGTCGCTGCCAGCAGCATCGTCACCGAGACTTTCGAGACGTCCCATACGGAGCAGCCCTGAAAGTAGAACATGACAGCCCCGATCACCGCGCCGATTACCACCATCGGATGCAGACGGATGAACCGTCGCGTGACGAACTCCCTCACAGTCATTCGTTTCCACCGGTCGTCGTAGGCGTAGCCGATCACGAACCCCGACAGAATGAAGAAGAAATCGACGGCCAGATAGCCGTGGTTGATTCTCTGATCGACGTGACTTGTCGCAAAGGCTTCGAACACGTGAAACCAGACGACCATCAGCGCCGCTACGCCGCGCAATCCGTCGAGTATGTTGTAGTGGGGTTTCGTATCTGCAAATGCCGCCGCAGAGACTTTTGTTTCCGACATGGGTGGTTGTTTTTGCTGTTGTTTGGGGTGAATTGGCTTTTTACAGGATGCAAATATACGAAAAGTGCGGTTCAAATCGGTCATGAACCCCACTTTTCATCTCTTCTGCCGTATTTCGCCGGCTTCGCCGCCCGCTTTCGCCGCCCGCTTTGCTGCCCGCTTCCGTCGTCCGTCTCCGCCCGCCCTCTTGCGCCCCTCCCGTTTGCATCC